>Ga0194129_10000742_pt1 | contig 59601 bp, 37 predicted proteins | sample TA2KigCa35mmetaG_FD_150862 | JGI IMG/M metagenome (GOLD analysis project Ga0194129, IMG submission 150862) | Freshwater microbial communities from Lake Tanganyika, Tanzania - TA2015038 Kigoma Deep Cast 35m | ecosystem: Environmental > Aquatic > Freshwater > Lake | place: Tanzania: Lake... | reverse complement strand
ATAAGTATGTAAAAAACCACGATCTTCCAGTTAGATTTATAATAGAAGATAACGGGAAGTCCGTATGCACAGATACTAAAAAAACATGGAATTCAGTTAAATTAACCTACGAAGGAGTTTGCGACAAACATATTCATTATTATAAATACGAAACAAAATGGCCCCACGCAGGCGCTGGACAAAGGGTTCAATTTTAATATGAAATATTTTGACGAACTTAAAAGATCAATGGATTTTCTTTCCAAGCATCCAGATACAATTTTTATTGGTCAAGCTGTAGAATACGCCGGGACAGCTATGACAAACACTCTTAAAGATGTTCCATCTAGCAAAAAATTAGAACTTCCAGTATGCGAAGACTTACAGGCTGGTATTACTAACGGCTTAGCTTTAGCTGGCAAAATACCAGTAAGCATCTATCCAAGATGGAATTTCTTTTTATTGGCTACAAATCAAGTAGTTAGCCATTTAGACAAGATCCCACTCATTTCAGATTACAAAACAAAAGCCATAATCAGAACAGGAATCGGATCTATTCGCCCAATGCATCCACAACATCAACACATTGGAGATTTTACAGAAGCTTTTAAATTGATGCTTTCTAATATTGATGTAATTAGATTAGACGAACCAGAGCAAATATTTCCAGCGTATGAAAAAGCTTTAAACAGAACAGATGGCAAATCTACCATTTTGGTTGAATGGGGAGATTTTTATAATGAAAAATGAAAATATCATATTTATTCCCAACAATAAAACCAAAAGAAATTGGTCTTCAAATAATAGAAGATATAAAGAGATTGCCATCTCACGATTATGAAATAGTTTTAGTTTCTCCTGATGAAAGCTGGGCAGAAAATACAGATATTAAATATGTAAAAGAAAATAAAAAAGAAGGCACAGTCAAAGCAACTAATCTCGCTTATAAAAATTGTTCAGGCGATTTTGTTATTTGCCAAACAGATGATCATAGATTCTCTAGTAATTTTCTAGATTTTATTAAATCAGCGCTATCAGAAGAAGTTTCGAAAACAAAAATAAGAGTTGGAAATGCGTGTGTTATTTTTGGGAGATATGGATCTAGGTGTTATTATAAACCAACAAAAACACTAGAAACACAAATACATCCAACTTCATTAGTTGTTCCAGAAACTATTCCATGTAGGCCATATTCAATAGTTTGTTTTCCTATGATTTTTAAGGAAGACGTAGAAAGGCATATGGACGGAGTAATATTTAATGAATCTTTTAATAGTTTCTACGCAGATAGCTGGATGGGTATGTTTGTAGAAAAAGAAAATAAAAAAGAAATTGATTGGCCAAAAGACGTTTGGGTAGATGTTCAAAAAAGCAACTCGCAATACGTAAATAATAGAAACGCATTAGAAAAAGATCATCATACATTTTTAAAACTAATAAAAAAATTTAATGAAAATCCAGATATTTCATATAACTCAACTGTGGATTAGTCAAATATTTAAATATTAATTATCATGAAAGATGTTTCAATTGTTTTGCCTTCGATAAGGCCAGAGAATTTAGAAAAGTTTTACTCTTCTGCGGAGAGTGCTTGTAAAAAAAATTCTTTTGAAATAATTATCGCTAGCCCGTATTTAATTCCAGAGTCTTTATTAAAAAAACATAATGTCAAATATTTACATACATATACAAATCCAACAATTGCATTCCAAATGTCCGCTAGATTATGTGATGCAAAATTCATATACAATACCACAGATGATGGTTTAATTCAAGAAGACGCAATTGATTTAGCTCTAGAATTATCCAAGAACATAAACATCGAAAAGGACATGATAAACATGATTTACGATGAGGGCGTTTTAGATATTAAAACTCTAGAATTACTAAACCCAAACCACGCTCATTTTCCAGAGTCTTACTGGTCTCCTTGGACACATGGAGATTTAAGGCTTCCCGGAATTAATAAAAACTGGAAGCTATGTATGCATTTTTTTATTAGCTCAGATTATTTTATTAAATTAGGAGGATTTGATTGCAACTATGAATATAGCAATCACGCATTGCACGATTTAGCATTTAGAGTTCAAGAAAATGGAGGCAAGATTTATAATCTTCCGAAAACAGCTTTCTTTTGCTCCCATGGCCACGACGATCATAAACCCGTAGAGGATGCTCAACTTGGACCAGATATAATAAGGTTTAATAATATTTATAAAAATATAAACTGCGTATCTGGTAGAATATATTTAAACTACGATGATTGGAAAGGTAGAAGTTCTATCTGGGAAAGAAGATTTGATAAAAATAATTTAAAAATATCGAAACAATAAAAGTAATTCTAATTGATTTTAGGGCAAAAAATGAAAGAAAAATTGTTAATTGTTTATAACACTTGCGGTATAAGGGAAAATGAAAATTTAAATTATTATTTTTTTGCTTTAAATTCTTTACTGGAGCAAAACGAAAACAATCACCATGTTGTAATATCAGGATGCCTACATAGAGAAGAGATAAAAAATAAAATAAAAACAACTTTTGGAAATAAGATTTCTTATAGTTTCATAGATGAAAAATTACCAGTCAATGTTACTTTTAATAAAACAGTCCAAAAAACAATCGAGAAGCTTGGAAATTTTAAAGGATATTTATTTATAGATTCAGGAATTAATTTTTCGCATGACAAAAATGCCATCAAAAAATTATTTGATGCTCACTGTTCTGGAAATTATGCAATGACAGCTTCTCGAACAGATACTGATGCAGGAACTTTTTTATGGTTTAACGAAGGGAAAAATTACGATGACGAATCAGGGCAAGAAATTTTATTTAAAAATGGTAATTTAGAAATACCCATAGGAAAAACAATAAACTTACATTGTCAAATATTTGATCATTCAATATATGAAAGTTTTGGCGGCAAAATCATACCTGATATTTTTGCATCTCACTGTACCGAATCTGTTTTTTCTTATTTATGCGCGTCTGTAAATAAAAAATTTGTTGTTGTAAAAAATGTTATAGCAAATCATTTTGTTGGAATGGATGGGCCTAGCGCAGGCTTTAGACCTGAAACTAATCCATTTCCAGCATGGCAACACACATTCAGGACTCCATCTCCAAGCACTATTTTAAAAATCATATCAGACCCAGAAGCATTAGAAAGCGGCTTTGGATATGAAGAATGCCAAAATATTCTGTCTCATAAAAAAGAAAAATATACAGAAAAAGGAGAATGCACTGATCCTGGAAGATTAAAAAAGTTTATAGAAGAAAATTTATTTTTAAAACCTTCTTTTTTAGACTATGATAAAATAGATTGTGATTTTCAATAAATGAAACCAAACATTTCAATAATAATGCCAGCTATAAGAACTAATAACTGGTGTAAAGTCTATGAATCAATACAAAATTCAACAACTAGAAGTTTTGAACTAATAATAGGTTCTCCGTATGATTTACCAGCGGAATTACATAAATATAAAAATATAAAAATCGTAAAAGACTGGGGAAGCCCAACTAGAGCCAGTCAAATAGCTTCTTTATTGATAGAAGGAAAATATGTTTTTCCTACTTATTCTGATGATTCTATTTTTATTAAAGATGCAATCGATAAAAACTTAGATTTATTGATTAGTCTTGGAGAATCTATTAAAAATGTTATAGTCGCTAAATATTCTGAAAGTGAAAATTATTCAGCGCCTACCAGATATCAAGATGATGATTATTATAAATTAGTTAATGCTTATAAAACAGATTCTCGCTTCGTCAATAAAGACTGGTGGATTTACAACACTGTTTTTATGCATTCTGAGTATTTTTTAGAAATGGGTGGTTTTGACTGTCGTTTCCAAGCGTGTCCTTATAGCCATGCTGATTTGGCAATTAGATGTCAAAGTGATGGAGCGAATACTGTAATGAGTCAATATCCAATTATAATGTGCGACCATAATCAATCTGATCATATGCCTATCGAAATAAGTCAAATATATGAAGATGCACCAGTTTTCAATTCTAAATACGCGCAAGAAATTGATAAAACAAAAAACAAAATAGATTTAATGAACTGGAAGGCGGCTCCAAATATTTGGAGGCATAGATTTAAATAAAATGAAAATATCAATAATACTACCAAGCATTTCCCCAAATAAATGGGTTAATCTTTTTGAAATGATAAAAAGGTCTGTTGGTGATTATTCTTTTGAAGTAATTGCCTCTGGACCGTCTTTTCCCCCGCTTGAATTACAAAAAGAAATAAATTTTAGATACATTAGAGAGTTTTCGAGTCCTAGTAGATCTTTTATGGCTGCGGCTAGCGTAGCAATCGGAAAATATATCATGTGGTTTCCTGACGATTCAATTATCATGGAAAATGCTATAAAAGAATGTTTAGATCTTTTAGAAGAAAAAGGAAGTAAAAACGCTATCATTTCGTTATATTCTGAAGGACCTAATTTTTCTGGAAATCAACATTTAGAAAATGAAAGGTGGTATTGGACAGCTTACAATCATGCAGATCAAAAATTAAAATGGATAGATAAAAATTGGAAAATAGCCCCGCTGTTCATTTATAATTTAGAAGAGTTTAAAAATTTAGGCGGCTTAGATTGTTCTTTTTATCATATCAACATGAACACCCATAATCTTGCTTTTAGGTTTCAGCTTAATGGTGGAGTTTTTCATTTTAGCCCAAGTAGAGTATCTGCCACCGATTGGCATCCTTGGGTCGGATCAGAAGGAGAAATAATAAGGATTGCCTACGAAACAAATGATTTACCAAAGTATAAAAAAATTTGGGACTCAGAAAATTTTCCTGTTTTAAATTGGTGTTTTGATGATTGGAAAAAAGCGTCTCCATATTGGGAGCTACGATTTAAATAAATGGAAAATAAAATCAAAATAAACCTGGGATGTCGAACTAAGCCTCTTCCGACATATATCAATGTAGATATAGATCCAAATAATCCATATGCAGATAGAATAGATAATGCATTTGAGCTATCTACATTCGAGGATGCTTCGATAGATTTAATTGAATCAGTACATATGTTTGAGCATTTATCGTATTCCGAAACAGATAAAGCTCTACAAGTCTGGTATAAAAAATTAAAATCTGGCGGTAAACTAAGAATTTCTGTTCCAGACGCTGCTAAAACTTCAGCATTGCTTTTGCTTACTGGAGACAAAAATTTTGTAAAGAGCATGTTTATGGGTTCTCAGAGAGACTCTTGGGATTTTCATAAAAATATCCACACCAAAGAATCTCTTTCTAAAGAACTAATAAACGCTAAATTTTCTAATGTTAGAGAGTGGGACTGGAGAACTACATGGCCTCATAATTATATAGACACATATGCAAGCGCATATTTCCCTACTATGAAGAAAAATTTTATTTTAGATAACGGCAAGAGCGTTGATTTTGGCGGCGTTCTTATGAGTTTAAATCTTGAATGCGATAAATTATGAAATATAAAAATATTCTTATAACAGGAAAAACAGGATCTGTTGGCTCTAATTTAAATTTTGGCGCAGGCTTTCCTTCTTGCGTATATAATTTAACAAACCCTCAAGAAGCCAAAAATTTAATCGAAAAAGTAAAACCTGACGCTATCGTTCACTGCGCTGCTAAAGTAGGCGGTTTAAAATATCATTTAGAGGAAAAGTATTCATTGTTTTACGATAATGTAGCAATAAATACTAATATTATTCATGCAGCCAAAGAAGCTAAAGTAGGAAGAGTTTTGTCGTTTTTGTCTTCTTGCATTTTTTCTGACTCTGCTCCGCTGCCTTATTGCGAGAAATACATTCATCACTCTGAACCTGCTGAAGTCCATTATCCTTATGGCTACGCGAAAAGAATGTTAGATATTCAAAGCAAAATTTGCTATGAAAAATTTGGATTAAAATATAATTGCATTGTACCTACAAACATTTACGGAATAAACGATAATTATAACTTTGACACTGGCCATGTTGTCGCTGTACTAATTCATAGAGCATTCAAAGCGGCTAATTCTGGAGAAAATTTCGTAGTTTGGGGAGATGGAAAACAGCAAAGAGACTTTCTATTTACTAAAGATATAGCAGATTTGACTTTATGGGCTTTAGAAAATTATTTTGATAAAGAACCTTTAATTTTTTCTAACAATATGCCGACTGAAATTGGGTATGTTGCAGAGCTTATAGCCAAAAAATTTAATATAGAAAAAAAATTAGTATTTGATACTTCTAAACCAAGCGGTCAAAAAATAAGAAAACTTAGCGGGGACAAGCTAGCCTCTATTAATAATTTTAAATTTACTACTATTGAAGAAGGCATTTCTCAGTCTGTAGATTGGTTTCTATTAAATTATCCAAACGTAAGATTATAAAATATGAAATGGCCATTAATGCATAACAATATTTCGCGCTCCGACGCGGATGCTATTGTCAATTTCCTATCTCAAGATCCACTGCCTATTTTAACAAACTCTTCAAAAGTAAGAGAGTTTGAAGCCAAATGGGGAGAATGGCTTGGCGCAAAATATAATGTGATGGTAAACTCTGGCAGCGCAGCCAACGAATTATCATTGCTTTATCTTAAATATATGTTTCCAGAGGGCGGAGAGGTTATCGTTCCACCAATGGCTTGGATTTCTGACGTTGCCGCAATACTACAAAATGGTTTAACCCCCGTATTTTGCGATATTAAATTAAACAATCTAGCCCTAAATATAGAAGAAATAAAAAAGAAAATCACTTCTAAAACCAAAGCTATTCTTTTAATACATATTCTTGGCTACAATGGGCTTAGTGATGAGCTTCTGCAAATATGTAAAGACAAGAATATACTTCTTATAGAAGACGTTTGCGAATCTCACGGAGCCACGTTTAAAGGACAGAAGGTTGGAACATTTGGTGATATTTCAAATTTTTCTTTTTATTATGCCCATCACATGACCTCTATTGAAGGCGGAATGATAAGTACAAATAATCATGATATTTATCAACTTATTAGAGCTTTTAGATCTCATGGAATGCTTAGAGAAACAACAGACGAAGGTTTTAAAAATAAAGTTTTAAAAGAATATCCAGATTTAAACAAAGATTTTGTGTTTTTAGAAGCAGCTCATAATTTTAGATCGACTGAAATAAATGCAGTTATAGCTTTAAATCAAATAAAAAATCTTGATAAGAACAATAAAATAAGAGCTGAGAATTTATGCATGTTTTTAGATAATTTAAATTCTGAAAAATTCATAACCGAATTTGATAGAGACGGCAATTCGAATTATGCATTCACTTTAGTTTTAAAACATCAAAACTGGGAACTTAGAGACAAAATAGAACAAGCATTAAAATCTGCCGGAATAGAATTCAGAAGAGGCCTTTCTGGCGGAGGAAATCAATTAAGACAACCGTATCTAAAAAAGATCATGGGCAATGCTTATGAAAATTTTCCAGTGACAGATCATTGCCACCATTTTGGCTGGTATATTGGAAATTATCCTGAATTGCCGAAAGAATACATAACTGAATTAACAAAGTTAGTAAATAATTTAACATAAATGATTCTTGTCAAATCTCCATTTAGAGTATCTCTTTTCGGCGGTTCTACTGATTACGAAGAGTTTTTTAAAGAAAAAGAATCTTTCATTATTGGGTGCGCTATTAATAAATACGCTTATTTGTCTTTAAGAGAAAAACCAAAAATTCTTTCGGAAGATTCGACAATAAGTTATGCTAAATTTGAAAGAGTCAAGAAGAATTCAGAAATAGAAAACCCACTAATAAGAGAAACATTTAAATATTTTAATTTAAATTCACCAATTGAATTTATTTCTTTCTCGGATATACCATCGAGAACTGGTTTGGGAGGATCTTCTTCTTATTGTGTGGGAATGTGTTATTTAATAAGAAAGTTTTTAAATTTAGAAATTTCAAAAAAAATTCTTGCTAATGACGCAATAAAAATAGAAAGAAAAATTCTTAATGAAAGTGGAGGCATTCAAGATCAAATCTGGGCCGCATATGGAGGTTTAAATACTATTAACATTAAGAAAAATGGCGATTTTTTTGTAAAACCACTACCAGTAACATCAGAATTCGCTAAAGAATTTCAAGATTCAATGGTTTTGATATACTCTAATGAACAAAGAGTATCTGACAACGTCGCTAAATCACACGAAAATAAAGACAAAAGTCAAATACTACAAATAGCAAAAGAAGCCTATAATTGTTTCGCTAATGAAAATATTAAAGAAATAGGTTATTTATTACATCAATCTTGGATTAATAAGCAAAAAATATCCAATGAAATTTCAACTAGTTCTGTTGGAAATATAATATCAAAGTGTATTGGCTTTGGAGCTTATGGAGCGAAGCTTTTGGGAGCTGGAGGTTGTGGCTTTGTCTTAGTAATTTGTGACTCTAACACAAAAGCAAAAATAAAAGAAACTTTTAAAAACGCGGTATTAGATTTTAATTTTGATTTTTCAGGCGCAACTACCATATTCAATAATAATGAAATATGTAATTGACATTGATGGCACAATTTGTTCAACACCACCAGACAGAAATTATTTAAAAGCAGAGCCTTTTCCTGAAGCTGTTGCTGAAATAAATAAGTTATACGAAGAAGGCAATAAAATTATTCTTTTTACAGCAAGAGGAGCGTCGTCTGGAAAAAACTGGCATGACCTTACTGCTGAGCAAATAAAAAATTGGGGCATAAAACATCATGAGCTTATCGATAAAGGAAAACCAGATGGCGATATTTTTATTGACGACAAAGGAATAAATTCTTTTTATTGGAGGCAAAGTTTAAAAAATAAAACAATAGGAGTAGTTTCTGGATACTTTAATCCTTTGCATTCCGGTCATTTAGAATATATAAATGAAGCTAAGAAAAATTGTTCTTTTTTGATAGCTATCATAAATTCTGATCATCAAGTAAATTTAAAAGGAAGCAAAAAGTTTTTATCAGAAACCCACAGAGAAGATATAGTAAAAAACCTTAAAAGCATAGATGATACTATAATTTCTATAGATAAAGATAAAACTCAATGTCAAACTCTTAAACTAATAAAGTTACAATACCCAAGTAATAATGTTGTTTTTTTTAATAGTGGAGACAGAAAATTAGGAAATCTAGAAACCTCTGAATCTGCAACATGCAAAGAATATAACATTTTAGAAAAAATACTAGATTTACCTAAAATATATTCGTCAAGCGATCTTTTAAAAACATGAATATGACATTTAAGGAATATTATCAAATGTATCTAACTCTTCATCAAAACAAGTGGAATCGAAGGTTGCATGTGCTGGGGCAGTTGACAACCATTGGATATCTTGTTTTATCTTTATATTTAATTACCTATAAATCTATAGCGTTTATTCCAATGCTTATTCTTTTGCCTTTTATTGTTTATCCGTTTGCGTGGAGCGGCCATTTTTTCATTGAAAAAAATAAACCTGCTGCTTTTAAAAATCCTCTTTGGGCAAAGGCTTCTGATTGGGTTATGCTGAAAGATATTATTTGTGGAAAAATAGATTTTTAATATGAAAGCTTTAGTTACCGGAGTACTTGGTCAAGATGGGGCCAACATGGTCGAGTATTTATTAAATAATACTGATCTTGAAATATTTGGTATGATGAGGAGGAGTTCAAATCCAAATTTTAAAAATTGCCAAAAATTCATTAATGATTCCCGCTTTAAATTTATATATGGTGACTTAAGTGACAGTGTAAGTATTGATTCAGCTTTTTCTTCTATTTTACCAGATTATTTTATTAATTTTGGAGCACAAAGTTTTGTTGGTTGCAGCTGGGAAATGCCATTGCAAACATTTGATGTAAACGCCACTGGAGTCGTTAGATGTTTAGAAGCTGTGCGTAGGTATAAACCCGAATGTAAATTTTATTCCGCAGGCTCAAGTGAGGAATTTGGAGATGTTCAGTATTCTCCACAAGACATTTCTCACCCAATAAGACCAAGAAGCCCATATGGAGCTTCTAAAGCAGCAGCTAGACATAACATTAAAGTTTATAGAGAATCTTATAACTTGTATGCTGTTCATGGAATTTTATTTAATCATGAAGGAACTAAAAGAGGAGAAGAATTTGTAACTAGAAAAATCACTAAAGGCGTAGCTAGAATAATTAAGGCTTTAAAAGATAATGTTGCTTTTTCTCCTATTGAATTAGGAAATTTAGACGCTAAAAGAGATTGGTCAGACAGCGAAGATTTTGTAGATGGAGTTTGGAAAATGCTTAATCAAAAAACTCCAAAAGATTATGTTTTATCAAGTAATGAAACTCACTCAATCAGAGAGTTTGTAGAATTGGCTTTTAAATATGCTGGAATTGAAGGTGCATGGCATGGGCATGGCACAGCTGAAGAATTTTCTATTTCTTTAAACATGAAAAGCATTTATGATTTTCGATCTTCGGTTTTAATTAAAATAAACCCAAAATTTTATAGACCAGCTGAAGTAGATTTACTAATTGGAGACTCAAGTTTAGCAAGAAAAGAACTTGGCTGGAATCCAAAAATTTCATTTAACGAATTAGTAAAAAAAATGGTAGAAAACGATCTTTCTTCTTGACCTTTAAATAAAAAAGCACACCATGTGCAGTGTCTGGCAAAGAATTTAAAAAAGGTAAGAATAAAATATCTTATCATGATTTAATAAATAGTTTTCTTTTTTCTGCTCCGCCAACTAAAGGAGATTGGGCTAGAGAAATGAAGTTAGCTGTTTCTTTAAGCAAAGAATATGGTTTAGAATTTCTTTACTCTTTAAAAAATAAAAAGAAAATGCCTTCTTTGGCTTGGTTTAAAACTGAAGCAGGCAAAAAATTTATTAAAAACGCAAAGCAGCTAGAAGATCTAGAATTTCAGAGAAGCGAAATAAAACTAGAAGATCAACCTGTTGCCCCTCTTTCAGAGGTAAATAAAAAAGTTAAAACAGTTCAACAATTTTTAAATATATTTAACAAAAAATAATATGGGAAGACCTCGCAAAGACGCTCAAGAAAATATTGAAGATAATAGCCAAGATTCAAAGCTGAAAGTGCTCGATAGCATTTTAGCTAGAAATAAAGACCATCATTACGCATATGATAATAATATAGATTATGTTGTAAGTAGTGGAAGTCTAACTTTAGATATCGAAATGGGTGGCGGAATCCACCCCGGAATTATTCGTTCTTCTGGGGTGACTGAAGGAGGAAAGACAAGTAATGCGTTGTCTTTTGCTCGCAACTTTCAATTGTTGCACCCAGAAAAGGGTTGTATTATTTATATTAAGTCGGAAGGTCGACTAAGTGAGAATATGGTTCAGAGATCAGGAGTAAATACTGATCCTGATAAGTGGAGAGTTATTCCAACTAATGATTATGAGTTTGTGATTGACTCAATGAGAGAGTTAATTAAAAATAATGATAATGGAAATATCTATTTCTTTATTTTAGACAGTCTTGATGCTTTAGTTCCTCGTAATGATTTAGTTAAATCCGCTACGGAAGCTAATAAAACCGCAGGCGCAGCTTTATTGACTTCTGATTTGCTTAGAAAAATGGCTGCTGCTTTCTCCTCTAGAGGGCACATTTGTTTTATTATTTCTCAAGTAAGATCTTCGATTAAAATTAATCCTTACGAAAAGGGCGATCCCAAAGTTACTAATGCGAGTGGAGGTAATGCCGCATTGCATTATTCAGATTGGATTTTGGAGTTTCAGCAAAGATGGAATAAAGATTTTATTTACGCCAACGCTAAAGGAGAAGGTAATCCCGTTGGTCATTGGTGCAAAATTGTCTTTAAGAAAACTCCAAATGAAAAATCTGGAAGGGAGGTTCGATATCCAATCAAATATGGCCGATCACAAGGATCAAGCATTTGGGTTGAATACGAAGTCGTAGATCAATTACTAGCTTGGGAGTTTGCTCATGCTAAAGGGGCTTGGATAACAATAACAGATGAACTGATCAAAGAGTTATCTGAAAATGGAATAGAAATGCCTAAACAACACCAAGGCGAAGCTAATTTGAAAAACTATCTTGAAGAGCATCAAGATGTAACTAAATATTTATTCAATAAATTTATTAGCGCTCTTAAAAAGTGAAGCTTTATAATTTATACGGAAAAATAGTAAGCAAAAATGTTTCTGCCTATTTAATAGATTGGGATTGTCAATCTAGATCAAAAGTTCAATTCAACACAAAGCAGTTTTTAAAAAACTATTGGAAAAACCATGTGGTGTATGAAGAGTTTCCTGTTTATGGATCTCGATTAAAAGTTGATATTTTAAATGCAACTTTAAAAATAGCAATCGAAGTTCAAGGAAAGCAACATTCTGCATATAATAAGTTCTTTCATGGGGAGTCTCGTCTTAATTATTTAAAATCAATTAAACGAGATGTCGCTAAAGAAAAGTGGCTCGAAATCAATAAGTTTTTTCTTGTTGAGATTTATGAACACGAAGTTAGCCAGTTAAGTTATAAGTTTTTTAAAGAAAAATTTAATATTATTCTCTGATGCCAATATATTCCCTTCAAATAGAAAAATACATTTTATCAGGATTAATAAAATATCCTAATGTATACGCTGATATCTCTAGTTTTATTTCTGAAAGCGATTTTGTAAATGAAGTTCATTATACTATATTTTGTGTTTTTAAGTCAAGCTTCAATAATGGCGAACAGATAGAAAAAGTTTTAATAGCTCAAAAAGCTCAGAATTTAGGAATCACTTTTAAAGATCAGTCTATTGATATATTTAATTATGTTAATAGTATTTGTTTAATTCCGACAACTCAAAATGGGATCATAGAAGCAGCAAAAGAGCTTCTTAAATTTAGGATCAGAAGAGAGATAGAGGAAACTGGTGACGAAATCAAAAAACACGCCCATGCTTGTGCTGATAAATCAGTAGAAGAAATAATCACAGAATCAGATAAGATTTACAATAAAAAAATCTGTGCTTACGCAAGTGAAAACAACAAACCAGAGGATATAACTTCTAATCTTGTAGAAATCATAGAAGAGAGAGGTAATAATCCAATTCAAGAAACAGGCTTGATAACTCCATATGAAAATTTTAATCGTTTATATGGTGGAATAAGGCCCGGAAATATTTACGCATGGGTAAGTCGTCCAAAGCATGGCAAATCTACTATTTTAAATGATCTAGCGATCAAGATGACTTCTATTAACAAGAATTGCAAAGCTCTTGTTTTAGATACTGAAATGACAACGTTAGATATGAAGTTCAGAATTGCTTCATCTATAACTGGCATTCCAGTTTGGCATTTGGAGACTGGAAATTGGAAAAAGAATAACCAATTATATACTAAATTTCAAGAAAGCAAAGCCCAAATCAAAATTTTAGAAGACAAAGTTGATCACTTACAAGTTTCTGGAAAACCAATTGAACAAGTTGTTTCTATTGTAAAAAGGTGGTATTATACAAAAGTCGGTAGAGGCAATCCTTGTGTTATTATTTATGATTATATTAAATTAACCGGAGAGTCAGAAAAAAACAAGCAGGAATATCAGCTGATTGGGGAAAAAGTAAACGCTCTTAAAGAATTAAGTCTTGAACTTGATGTTCCAATTTTGACTGCTTGTCAGTTAAATAGAAGCGCTGAGAATGGAGTTGATGATAGTAGTGCTATTTCTCAATCAGATCGTTTGCAATGGTTCGCTTCTTATGTTGCTATATTTAGAAGAAAGACCTTAGAAGAAATAGCTGAGGACGGTCAAGAATTTGGTTCTCATAAAATGATTCCTTTAGCAACAAGGTTTCAAGGTAGAGAATCTCAGGGGCATCACGATTTAGTTAGAATTCAAGAAGGTAGAGCCGTTAAGTATCAAACAAATTTTATAAGTTTTAATATTTCAAATTTTAACGTTGACGAAACAGGCACTTTATCTGATATTGTAGAAGCTAGAGCCTTACGTCCTGAATTAAACGATTCCGAAGACGGCGAAATTCTATGAATGATCACGAATCGGTAAAGCAAATTCTTCAAGAAATCGGATATATTTTATCTGATCATGGAAGAGAGTATAGAACAAAACCTTTATACAGAGATTCAGATAACGATAACGTTCTTCGAATTTGGAAGAACTCTGGTCAATGGGTTGATTTTAAAGAAAATATAAGCGGCTCTTTAGAAGATTTAGTTCGACTAACTTTAAAACTAAAGAATATCGATGAAGCTAAAGAATGGATTTCTTCAAAAGGAATAAGTTACGTTAAAGAAGAGGTTGTCCAAAAACCAACATTGACTCAACAAACAACTTTTGATAAAAGTATTTTATTAAAATTAAGGAAAGATGATTCTTATTGGGTTAATAGAGGTATTTCTCCAGCTCTTTTATCTGAGTTTCAAGGTGGAGTTGCCACTGCTGGTAAGATGTTTAACAGGTATGTATTTCCAATTTTTAACAAAGACGATCAGCTGATAGGTTTTTCTGGTAGAGATGTTAGTGGTATTACTTTAGAAGGTCGGCCAAAGTGGAAACATCTTGGAGATAAAAAAGAATGGGTTTTTCCAGCTAAAATTAATCTAAAAGACATCAAAGCAAAAAAAGAAATTATTTTAGTTGAAAGCATTGGAGATCTTTTGGCGTTAATGGAAAACGGAATTAAAAATGTATTAGTTACTTTCGGTTTAAATCTTTCTAATAGGATTTTGTATTTTTTAATAGCTTGTAATCCAAAAACAGTAATTATTGCTTTTAACAACGATGGATTTGAAAATGGCGCTGGAAATGTAGCTGCCCAAAATGTTAAAAATAAACTTGTAAATTATTTTGACACTGATCAAATAAAAATCAAACTTCCAAATTCAGGTAAAGATTTTGGAGAGATGCATCTAAAAGATCCAAGAACAATTTCAGAATGGTATAAAGCATGACGAAAAAAGATAAAATTAAATTAAGCGCCAGCAAAATCAAAACAATTGACGGTTGTAGTTGGCTTTATTATTCTAAATATATATTAAAGCTTCCTGATACTCCAAACTCTGGAGCTTCAAGAGGGACTATTTGTCATTTAATTTTTGAGTTACTTTTAAATGATAGGCATAAAAAATATTTTAAAGATTTGTGCTCTGGTAAAGCTGGCATAATTAAAAATCCTGCTATTCACAGACTCATCTTAAAGCATGCCAAAAAACTTAAAGTAGATGATGAAGAGAATCTGAATCTTATTTACGACATGATTCAAACTGGGCTCCAAACTGATTTCTATTGCTCTGGGGCTCAATCTGTTGTTCCAGAAGAAGAGTTTCTTTTAGAACAGGATAATTATATAATAAACGGTTTTATAGATAAACTTGCAAAATACAAGAAAAATGAATATAAAATTTTTGATTATAAATCCTCAAAAGGTAAGTTTTCTAAAGAAGAAATAGACTTTAATCTTCAAAATCTAATGTATTCTTTGGCTGTTTATAAGAATACAGGCCACATACCAGATGTTTCTTTTATTTTTCTAAAATTTAAAAAACAACCAATTCAAGAAGCCCCTAAACCTACTAAAGAACAACTTGAAGGGTTTGAAGAGTATTTGAAATATATATCTGGATATATAGCTTCTTTTGACGAGGAGAAAGCAGTTCAGAATTTAGCTGTTAACTATCCCAAAAAAAAGTGGATGTGCGGATCTGATGTAGAGGGAAAATGGATTTGCCCATCGAGACTTCCCGTGACATATTACATTGGCCTAGACAAGGATGAAAAATTTATCAAATCTTCTTTTAAACGAGAAGAGCTTTTTAATGACTCAAAAATTGCTTTGATAAATAAAATTGAATATAAGGGTTGCCCTTACTGGAGAAAAGATTCGTTGACATTTTAAACGTATGTATTCTGCTTTGCCGTTTTTTAAATCTCATTATAGCTTAGGAAAATCTATTTTAACCTTGGCTAAAACTGGGTCAAGTGAGCCAGATGAACCTTCTTCTATTCTCGATATTTCTAAAAAATTAGATCTTAAATCTTTATTTTTAGTGGAAGATTCTATATCTGGATTTTTGGAAGCTTATAAATCTTGTGAAGAAGCAAAAGTTGATTTAAGATTTGGATTGAGATTAACTGTCTGTGATGATATTAACAATAAAACAAACGATTCCAGAGACAAAGAACATAAAGTAATTATTTTTTTAAAAAATTCAGACGGATACTCATCACTAGTAAAAATTTCTTCTTTAGCTTGTTCTGACGGATTTTATTATTATCCGCGTATAGATTTTAAAATTTTAGCTTCTTTGTGGGATAGGGAAAACTTAATTCTTGGTGTCCCTTTTTATGACTCTTTTATTTTTAAAAATAATTTAACTTATAGCATTTGTGTTCCAGATTTTAGTTTTTGCCAACCTATTTTTTTCTTAGAGGATAATAATTTACCTTTTGATCCAGTAATCAAAAATAGAGTTGAAGAATATGCAAAAGCTCAATACGAGATTTTTAATTCTCAATCTATATATTATGAAAATAAAGAAGACTTTTTAGCATATATTACTTTTAGATGCATTTCTCAAAGAACTACTTTAAATAAACCTGAATTAGACCATTGTTCGTCAAACGAATTTTGCGCCGAATCGTTTAAGGAAAAATATGGAAAATGAACTTTTAAGGTTCGACAAAGACAAGACTTATGTTTTTATCGATTGCGAAACTTTAAATCTTTGTTTAAACTTTTGCCAAAATTTACCTTGGCAAGTTGCAATGATTAAATCTGTGGCTGGTAAAAAGATTGATGAAAGAGATTTTTTAATAAAATGGGATACTAATCTTAAAATATCTGAAGACGCCAGAAGAATCACAAGATACCCCGAACAGCTTATCCAAACAACTGGCAAGAAATTTGACGATGTCTTTGATACTATTAGGGATTGGCTTGAGTCTTCTGACTATATTATCGGTCATAATATTCTTGGCTTCGATCTCTATCTTATAAAAGAGATGTATTTATTAAAAAACAAAAGAATACATCATTTAACAAATAAAATAATAGATACAAATTGTTTAGCTAAAGGCATTAAATACGGAATTAAAAAAATGCCAAAAGAATCTTGGCTGGAATATCAGTATAAGCTATCTCACACTTATAGAAAAGGAATAAAAACAAATTTATCTTCCTTAGGTAAAGACTATTCCATTGAGCATGATTACAATAATCTGCATAATGCTATTGTAGATTTGGAACTTAACTTAAAAGTTTGGAATAAAATTAAATTTCAAGTAGATATATGAATGAATTCGAATCACTTTTTTCTGAAGTAAAATTGCCTCTTTATGGAGTTAGGCTTCCTGAATTTCATATCACAGAAGAAGACAAGAGGCTTAATGGTTTAAAAAATAATTCAATTGGAGATAATTTTAATTTTTTAAGACACCTCTGCTTAGAGGGTTTCAAAAAGCTAAATTTAATCAAAGATTCTCCAGAATATAATTCTTATGTTGAAAGAATCAAGTATGAGCTTTCTATTATAAAAGATTTGGGATATGCAGATTATATTCTACTTGTTTGGCGCGTAATTGATTTTTGTAACAAAAACGATATTGCCTTGGGTCTGGGCAGAGGCAGCGCGGCTGGTAGTTTAATTTTATTTTTGATTGGCGTTACTAAAATAGACCCAATAAAATATGGATTGTTTTTTGAACGTTTTATTTCTAAAACTAGATCTAAAAAACAAACTGTTGATGGAATAGATTATATTGATGGCAGTCTTGCGCCAGATGTCGATATTGATATCTGCTATTACAATCGATATAAAGTAATCGAATTTCTGGAACAATTATTCTCTGGAAGAACTTCTAAAATTCTTACTCTTACTACTTTAAGTGGTAAATTACTCATAAAAGAATGCGGTAAAATCATAGATGAAAAATCAGAAACAGAAATGAATGAAGTAAGTTCTTTAATTCCAAAGACTTTCGGTCAAGTTATGGATTTAAAAGAAGCTGAAGCACAAGTTCCCGAATTGAAACAATGGCTTGATAATAATCCAAGGTCATATAAAACAGCACTTCGGTTAAGAAATTTAATTAAGAATAAGAGCGTTCATGCCTCCGGGATGATGCTTTCGTACTACCCGATAGAGAAAAGCTGTCCTACTGAACTTACTAGTGACAAGGAACAGGTTTCTAGTTATGACATGAACTGGGCTTCTTTATCTAATGTCAAATTGGATCTACTTGGGCTAAGAAGCGTATCTATTGTTGATCGTGTATGTAAATTAGCAAATATAACAGTTGATCACATAGATTTTAACGATCCATTTATTTATAGAAACCTTCATGATTTAAAAACTCCTCATGGATGTTTCCAAATTGAAGCAGAAACTAATTTTAAAGTATGTAGGAAAGTTAAACCTAAAAACTTAGAAGAATTAAGTGGAGTATTGGCGTTAGCTCGCCCCGGGGCATTGGAATTCGTAGATCAGTATGCTAATTTCACGAATAACGATGTTTACGAACCAATTCATCCGTTTTTCGATTCAGTATTAAATACAAGCGGAGGAGTAGCCTTGTATCAAGAGCAGCTTATGAAAATGTCTCATAAGATAGGTTTTACTCTTGATGAAGCAGAAGTTTTGCGCCGAATAGTAGGAAAAAAGAAAGTAGAAGAAGTCAAAAAGTGGAAAGAAAAAATTTCAGATAAGATAAAAGAAAATAATCTCGACCCTGAAATCGGTGAAATTCTTTGGCGTATTTTAGAAAATTCTGCTAATTATTCGTTTAATAAATCGCACTCTGTTTCTTATGCAGCTTTAGCGGCTTGTACAATTTATTTAAAATTTAAATATCCAAAGGAGTTCTTTTTGGCTTTGTTAGAAATGACGAAGCACGAACCAGCTCCTCTTGAAGAAATATCAAAAATACAAAAGGAGCTTAGACATTTCGGAATTAAATTGCTAGGTCCTCATATTTTAAAATCTGAAACAGACTTTTCTATTCAGGGCAACGATATCAGATTTGGCCTTTCTTCAATCAAAGGTATTTCTGAAAAAACAATGGATAAACTTAAAAATTTCAAATCAGAGCAATCTAATAAATTTGAAGTTTTTGAAGCAGCCAAAGAAGCAGGCATTTCTATTGGAGTAGTTTCTGCATTAATTCAAGCTGGAGCTTTAGATGGCTTTTCTGCTTCCAGAAGCAGAGTTGTGCTTGAAGCTCAATTGTGGAACCTGCTTACAGAAAAAGAAAAGGTTCTTTGTATGGAGCATGGCCCAGAAGAGCATTACGATTTATTAAAAACGATAAAAAAACTATCTCAAACAAAAAACGAAAATGGCAAATTGATAATTAAAGAAACGAGACTAGCCACTATCAAAAAGAAATATGATCCATATTTAAAAATTTACCAACAAAATAATAAATCGGAAAGTTTTGCCAACTGGTATTACGAAAATAAATTGCTAGGATATAGTTATAACAATACTTTGCTGGAGATTTTTAAACCAAAGATGCCTTCCTTAAAATCGTCTGCTGAAATAAATAATATTGAAAATAATCAAATAGTTTATTTGGTTGGCAGAGTTGATGACTCCTCTCAATGGATTTCTAAAAACGAAAAGAAAACAAGAACATTTAAAATGATTTTATCTGACGAGAATGGTTCCATTCCAGTTTTAACTTTTAATGATAAAATAGATTTAAATAAATCTTGCAATAATGATAAGCTGCCAGAGAAAGAAGATATAGTTATCGTTAAAGGAACCAAGAAACAAGACTGTATTTTTTGTGAAACCATGGGAATACAAACTTTAAAAATATACACTAAGCTATCTGAGCTTAAAGAAAAAAATCTTGACAATTCAGATGAAAAAACCAATGATACTCTAACATGATTCAATTCTATAAACCAAACCCAAAGAATACAGGAACAGCTTGCTCGTTTAAGGTTTCTGTGAAAGATGACTGCGTTTTTGTAAATCTAATTAAGCAATCTAGTTGGGATGATTCAAAGAAGAGGGGTTCGTTTTCAGGAAACTCTCAAAATCCAAAGATGTCTTCTTCAGTTAAGCTTAACTCTACAGAGCTTGGCGAGATTATTTCTGCGATCCGTAGAAACTCTGAGTTTAACGGTTTTCATGATTCAGCTAAGCAGGTGACAAAGATTAAGTTTTCTCCATATAATAGGCCGAGCAAGGATAATCCCCAACAGATTACTCAAGTTGGATATTCCTTTTCTGTCTCTAAGGAAAGCAAAGAAAACGCTCAAGATAAGACTCAGTTTTTAATCGGTTTTACGTTTGGTGAAGCTGTCAAGCTTGAGTCATTTTTCTGCTTTGCTTTGGCAAAAATCTTTGAAATCTCAGCTCAAGAGCAAGATAATAGATCTGTTGCAAGTGGTTCTGCCCAAGCTCAGAAAAAGAATTCTGAGCCTGCTAAGCAAGAAGCTGCTGCAGACGATGATCTATGGTAAAAAAGAAAAAGGTTTTATTTCATTCCGATTTTGCTTTAAGTAAGACCGGCTTTGGTAGAAATACCAAAGCCATTTTGTCTTATTTATATAATACAGGAAAGTATGATTTAGTTTCTCTGGGAGGAGGTATAGCTAAAAACCATATGGAGTTAGAGCGAACTCCTTGGAAAAGCTTAGGAGTAATACCGACTTCTGGCCCAGAAGCCGCTGACTGCAATAGCTCTCAAGAAAAAGGCAGAATGTACGCCTATGGAGCTTATGAAATAGATAAAGTTATACATAGTGAAAAACCTGATATTTACATAGGAGTTCAAGATTTTTGGGGTTTAGATTTTTGCATTTCTAAGCCTTGGTTCAATAAAATCAGTTCAGCTATTTGGACAACTTTGGATTCTCTTCCTTTGCTTGCTTCTGCTGTTAACGAAGCCCCAAAAATTAAAAACTATTGGGTATGGTCAAATTTTGCGGAGAAAGAGATGCATCGGCTAGGTCATAAACATGTTAAAACCGTTCACGGCGCAATAGACGTAACAGATTTTAAAATCCTTACTAAAGAAGAAAAATTAAAAATAAGAGCAAAAAACAACATACCAGAAGATAATTTTATAATTGGATTTGTATTTAGAAACCAATTAAGGAAATCAGTTCCAAACTTACTTCAGGGTTTTAAGCTTTTTAAAGACTCTAATCCTACTTGCAATGCTAAATTATTACTACATACTCACTGGCAAGAAGGCTGGAATATTCAAAAAATTTGTGGTGAATGCAATGTTGATTTTAAAGATATTTTAACTACCTATATTTGTAAAAATTGCAGAAAATATGAAGTTAAAAATTTTTCTAATCCTTCAATTGACTGTAGCTATTGCAAAACTTCAAATTGTTGTGTAACAACAGGTACTTCATTTGGCGTTACTGAAAAGCAGTTAAATGAAATATATAACATGATGGATGTTTATTGCCATCCATTCACTTCAGGTGGGCAAGAAATACCAATTCAAGAAGCAAAGCTTACTGGTCTTATAACTTTAGTTACTAATTATAGTTGCGGAGAAGAAATGTGTCAGCCAGACGCTCAATCATTCCCTCTGTCATGGAGTGAGTATAGAGAATTCGGCACAGAATTCATTAAAGCTTCAACGAATCCTCAATCCATAGCTGAGCAACTTCAAAAAGTATTATTGATGAGTGAAGATGAGAGGTCAAAAAAAGGAAAAGCTGCTAGGAAATGGACTATTGAAAATTTTGCTGCTAACATCATTGGTTCAGAAATAGAAAAGTTTTTAGACGCTTGCCCAATCACAGATTACGATTTCGATGAAAAACCAAAAAAATCAGAAGAAGTAAATCCTTACGCATCAATTCCTTATATTGAAGATTCCAAAACATGGTTAAAATATTTATACTCAGCAATATTAAATAGAGATGTTGAAGATGATTATGATGGCTTATTGCATTGGATAGAAAAACTTAAAACGGGAACATCTCGTCAATCAATAGAAAGTTTCTTTAGAGAGACAGCTATCAAGCAAAATGAAAATAATAAAGTTTACAAGCTTCAAGATTTTTTTGCAGATTCAACTCCTGAGGAAAGAATTTTTCTATCTATAAATTCTTCTGTCGAGAACATCTATCTATCGACAAAAATAATAACAGCAATAAAAGAAAAATATCCTGATAAAAAAATATTTGTTGCATCTAATGAATTTTGTCTTTCTATTCTTTCTGGAAACACAATGGTTGATTCTGCGGCAATAAAAACAAAAGAGTTTGACGATCCAGATTTTTTAAAGAAAAATTTCTTTGAGAGTTATTGTTTAGACAACTTCAGCATCAATAATCATCACTCAATTTTAATTAAATGAATCTTCTTAAATCATTTGCCGCAACAACCGGTTTAACTCCGGGGAAGGCTTATATATACGAAAAGCTTTTCCCATTAGACTTTGAAAAATATATAATTATAGACAGTCAATCTAAAGATCCAAACTTTCATTATGTATTTTGGTTTAGAGTTTTAGAATTAATAGAGCCAATTCTAAAGCAACAAAATATTAAAATAGTTCATTTTATAGAAGATAGACGATATCATTATGATCATACGTATATAGACTCTTCTGCTCTACTTGCTCAAAAAGCTTACTTAATAAGAAAAGCTCAATTATTCTGCGGGTCTTCCAAAATTTATTCTTTACTAGCCTCCGAAAATAAAGTAAAACAGTGTTTTCTTAAATGCGATTATTTATTGGATAACACATTGGTTTCTGAAGAAGAAGTAATTCATACCAATAATAAAAGAAAGAATTTTTTAAATCCTACACCTTATCAAATCAACAATATAAGACCAGAGGAAATAGCTAAAAAAATACTAAAAACTATTACTGGAGAAGATTATTTATTTGATAATACATTGTCTGTTGGTAAAGTTTATTCCACTCAAAGTTTGGAAGTAATACCAGATTGCACGTTTAGAATAGGAAACAATTCTAAAAACGAGATTATCTTAAGAATGGATTTGTTTTTTTCTGAGGAAAATTTAGCAACTCAATTAAATTTTGAACCAGCTTCAATAGTAACAAATAAAAAAATTAATCCCGCAATCTTAGCTGCTAATTTAAAAAACATTAAGAAGTTTTATTATAAAATTGAAAAAGATTCCGATCCGTCTTTCTTAGATGATTTAGATGCTCTCAAATTAGATTATGACTTAATTACTACTCTGCAAGACGACGATCTAAATAAAGAAAAAATTAAATATCTAAACTATAAAAAAATCAATAAACTCAACATACTGGATCTTAAATTTTTAGATGGATTGGATAGAGATTTAATTTATTTTAAAACTAACAAAATAGTAATCAAAGCAGGCAAAACATTCGCCAGCAAATGGCATTGCAAGGTTGATCTAAACAATCCTTCTGTTAGAAATTCTATATTTAATCTGCCTAATTCAATAGATGATACTTTTAAGGAAGACTCTGATTATTTTTACTTCTTGACTAAAGAGCAACTTTAATGCATAATTCAATATGAGTAGCACTCCTCCGAAAACTTTTTCTAGAAATAAATATGGTCTTCTTGAAAATCCACCTATTCCATACGTCTTTAACGATGATGGTTCAGTAAATTGGAGAAAGATGGTAAAGACTGAGTTTCTTGTCCCAAATAAACAAAGAACTCAAGAAACCGATATCTCTAAGCTGGAAGATAGAGACCTTCTAATTTTATTAGCTGGCATTAAAGAATTAGCTCAGATTAGAGGTTTTACTTGCGTTTCTTACGAAGTCCCTGAGGCTGGCCCAAATTATGTAATTGCTAGTTGCTATATTAACTGGATTGGTAATTATGAAACTGGGGATAAAGAAGTCTCGTTTCAAGCTCTAGCTGATGCTTCCCCAGACAATACTCAAAGCTTTGCTAGAAATTATCTTGCTGCTATTGCTGAGAATAGAGCTTTTGTAAGATGCGTCAGGAATTTTTTAAAGATCAACATTGTTGGTCAAGACGAGATTGGAGCAAAGACTAATTTTGATGATATTTCTGCTGAAAATCCAGTTACTCCTGCTGCTGTTTTATCTTCATTGATGAAGGAAAAAAATGTTACGCTAGAGCAAGTTAAGAAAAGACTAGCTAAAGATGGTTACGCTAATGCCGAAACTGTTGCTTCTATCAACGATATTCCAAAGCCAAAAATTTTTGAACTTATAGAAAGAATCAAAAAAACTAGTTGATTACCACTTTCCTAGAGGGCATTGTTCAAAATCCATTTTAACTTTTATAGTAACAAAACAACCGCACTCTTCGCATCTACCTGAGTCTTTATTTAGCAAATTACATCTATTGCAAATTTCAATTCTGGCTTTGGCTTTATCTTGGGCTGAAGCCAGTTTTTTATTTGTCACTATAGAACTAGTAGCTTTAATCAAAGCACCCGATAAACTTTTAGAAACCTTAACGCTTTCTTTAAATAAATATTTAAAATCATCAGATACCATACTATAATTTATAGGTTGCCGGGTACATGTTTGTATAAGCAAAACTAATACCTTTAGAATAGCCATCTCCGCAAGCAGCGCTACAATAATTTATAGACCCATCGGATCTTCTTCCGTAAGGAAAGCCTAAAAATTTAGCTGTTCCTCTAGCGCTTGCATTTAAACTTCCTCCTGAATCAAAAAACTCAAAGCGCGTTTGAGTGTCGCTCTTTGTATATGGTAAGGATAGATTCAAAGGATATGGAGTAGCTGTTTCAGAACCCACAGATTGGCAATAAATTTCTCCGGGTTTTATAGAAGAACAACTAGAAATATTTTCTGTTACTAAGCCTAAGAATCTTCGTCTTAATCCAGAAACTATCCAATCAGGAATCGCGGCTATCATTAATGGATGTATTACTGGTTTAAATGTAACCGTTTGAGAACTCTCTGATGAAATAGCATATTCTCCAAATGTTAATCCGGTACGATCTAATTGTTCCCTAGTAAGATAACCTTTTGTAACTGATCTACTAGCTCCGACAACAACTCCGCCATTAATTGGTTGATAAGTTTGAATGGGAGTTGCATCAGAAGCCTCTAAAACAGATCCTCCTCTTTGAAAATCGATGGTTTTAAAAATATTTTGACCTTCTGGGATTGGAACAGCCCAAGATCCAAAAGAATTAACTTGATCAACTATCCAAACGAAAGGAGCTATAACTCTAACTTCATCTAAACTATTAACTCCCATTACTAAACGGTTGAACATTTCTGCGCGAGGTCTCATGTTTGGTAAAGGTCCAAACGACCACATACCGTCGCTCCTTTCCGTCAAAGGCATCAAAGTAAGCCAAGGAGGAGCTATTTTTGGATCAGAAACGCTGTAAGCAGGGCTTCCATCAGGTACAACTATTAAACCATTTAAAGAAAATAATTCTGCAGGTTGATTTTGAGTATCTGTTTGTGGTGATTCTGGATTCAATGAAACAGGCGTCAAAGAAGAGTTTTCTGCTGAAGGAATATCCGCCGAGAAATCAGAGCCTCCAGTTTCTGTAGATCCAGCTTCATTACCTTCACTATAAACACTTACTTCATCAAGAGGATTATTAAATTTTTCTGTGTATAATTTTGATATTTCGCTCCATAAATCATCTAGTACTGCTTCCGCGTTAGAATTTATTTCATTTGAAGTTTCATTATAAGGTTCAACAGAGTTATGTTCTATTTCAACTGGTTCAGGAATAGAATTTGTTAAATACTTTTCTAAATCTATTTTTTGTGTTTCAGAGAATGGATTTTCGACATTCTGCTCTGTGAGTAGTTTATCTTGATAAACGCTAGTTAAACGAACTCCTCCAACTAAAGATGCTTTTAAATTACTAGAATCAAAAGAAACATTTTGAGGAACCAAAAATTGTTTATTTAAATTTAAATTAGAACTAACTATAGTATAAGAAGATTTCACTACCGGGCTAAAATCAGAAAAAGTTTGCTCTCTTTTAGTTAAATAAGAACTGTATAAAGAATATCCTTCTCCTATTTCTGCCATTTGAATGCCAGCTATTTTTCCATATTCATTTAAATAAACTACAGCTTCGGCTTGTTTTCCGCCATTTTCTATAGTTTTTAAATTAGGAGGAGGGATAATAACTTTAGGTGGAATAATAAACACGTCGTCTGGTATAGAAGGAAGAGTAATCGTGTTTACCGTACCTTGAACAATAGGATCTAAATAAAATGAAGATACAGAGCATGAAAGTTTGAAGAAAATTTGGTTATCGAAAGTAGATAAATAAATATCTTTAGTATCTCTACCCGCGCTTTGTATTCTAGATACAGTATCAAATTGCTTGAATCCTTTATCAGGTAATCTAATGCCTCTTAATCTAGGGCTTTCTAAATTCAATGTGACTTTTTGATCGACAGAATCTCTAGTATCTGGATCTTTTGGTATATATTTATCATAAATAAGATACTTCCATTTTTGCGGCATTAGTAGTTTATCGAAAGTATAACTTCTTCCACCAACTCCCTTAGTAAAACATAAAACAGAATGCGAAACAACAACGATTTTTAAATTATCTGTTTCATTGTCGTCTTTTTCTTTAGAGATAGAATCAAAAAGAGATTGATTTAAAACATCTTGCTTTGATATTTTAAGAATAAATTTATTTGTTTTTGTTTGATAATGTTTGTCTTGCTCAAGCTTAATAGGATTAGTTAAATCAATATATGTTCCACTGCTATTTTTATATTGAAGTTTTACTATAAATTCAGAAGTAGTTATAGAAATTTCTCCTAAGCCAAAAGAATAATTGTAAAAACCATCATTTATTTTCCAAAATAAAACTAAAGAATCATTAATATCATCTATTTTGTTTACGATAATATAAGGAAGGATGTCTGAAACTAATGCTGGATAAAGGTAGCCTTTAGTTTCGTTATTATCTCTATCGTTATTAAACTCAAAAATAAATTTTCTAGTAAAATTAATATCATTAATTAATAAATTTGTATTCGTTAAACTTATTTTAGGTATTTCTTCTGTATCTACAAATTGATGAATTGAAACGTCTTCTGATTTTATCTCTTCTCCATTATTTCTTACATAAGAACCGTTTTTACCCAATAAAAAAACCTCAGAAAATTTGGCTGTTACTTCATACCCCAATGAAGCGGTTTGATCATAAATAACAGCATCAGGAAAATCACTATTTGGAGAAGGTCGCTTAGGATCTCCCGGATTTAAATCTGGAAAATAAACAACTTTAAGTATGGAGTCTTGAGGCTCAAATCCAGAAACCGTTATTCTAGAGAAAAAATTAAAAAAACCGCCAACCGAAGGCCTCAACACTTTAAGTTTTTTATAAGAAAATGTATAACTAACAACTATACCAGATTCGTTTTTATTCTGAACAGGATTATTTTTATTAAGTTTTAAAGATAAATAACTTTCAAAATCTTGTCGTTTATAAAACAATTCTAATGCAGAAAGATCACTTAAAGAAAATCCATCAATTTGATTTATTGTAATTTTTACATCAACTTCATCATAAGAATTATCTACTTTAGTTACTGAAAAATCAGAGAATAAAGAATCCGCAAAAGTTTGTAAATCGTTTGTTGCAACATCGATTAATTGTAATTCTTTTTCTGTTGTTCCATTTTTGTTTTTAGCAATTAATTTGAATTTAGTTTTATATTCTTTATGCTTTGTAAACAGTTTTGAAAAATTAGTATTGTTGTTTATGTCTATATTAATTCTTTCTACGAAATCAACAGGAATACCCTCTGAATCAGATTTGATATATTCTCCAGTAATAGGATTAAAAAATTTCCGTTCCAAAATTAAATTAGCGCAATTAAAAACAATAAAAATTAAGAAAAACTGATTTATATTATTTTGATTAAATTCAATGCTGAATTGCTCAATAATAGGGAGATCTGAAGAGTTTGGATCTTCAGTTCCTTCGAAAAATGGAATTGTTCCTCTTACTTTTTTTAAACTCATATTGCTGGCTTGGAAATTATTTTAGCTGCTTGCGATTCAGACGGTGGATCTTGCAAAACAGGCGTATAAAATATATCAATGACGAAACTAGTATCATTAAAACCACTTGTTTGTTTGATTAATATTTCATAAAGATAACTTGTAATTTTATTTACACTAACGTCTGTCAAATCTATATTGATATCTGATGACTCTACAGCTTTAAATATAGGAGTTGTTGTCGTCGATATATATTGACTATAGTTTGATGTATTTATTGAATTACCATCGAAATCATAAAGTTGCAAAAAAGCATAGAAAACCTTGCCTTTACTTACTGCTTCAGCTGGGCTAGTCATAGCTTGATCATTAAAAAATAATACCTCAGCAGGTTTTAAAAGATTAAGTCTTTTAACAAATGAAGAGGCGCTAGATTCCAAACTGTCTTGTTGAATGCCAAATGGAGGATCAGAATCTAAATTAAAACCCTCGACTAAAATTTTAACAGTGTTTGGATTTCCATCAATAATAAAATTTTGAGTTGTTATTGATTTACTTATAGTAGTTCCATTCGAAAAATGATCTAATAATGTACTATAACTTTCTTTCGTCAAACTAATCGGGCCAAGCAAAATTATATTGTTGTTATCTTTAACAGTATATTTAATTAAATCGCAATACTGATAAGAAGTCGAAAAAGATAATTTTACATTAGTGTAGCTACTATAAACAATTTGAGGCGCAGTAACAGCTGTTACGTTTGGAGCGTTTGTAGAGTAATTTTTAATTATAAATCTAAATTCAAAAGGAATTTTTTTATCAAGCCACAGCACAAATTCAATTTGCCCATCAGAGTTTAGTCTGCTAAAAAGAGTTGATTTTTTTATTATTAAAGCTTCACCCGATATCAGCTTAATCAAGTCAGAGTTTTTTCCAATTTGAGCAAATAAAGAAGAGTAGCCAGAATCTAAAGTGAAAGTAAAATAAAAATAAATATCATCATCTAAATCATGATTTAAATATAGCGTATACGGATCAGAGAAAGATTGCTGATTGCAATCAGTGATAGATAAAGTAGTGATAGCAGTATCGTTTACATCATAAAAAGTCTGCGTAGCCAATGGATCTTCTGTTTTTATCTCTAGCTCAAGAGATGGTATAATAGGAAATATCGATATTTCGTAAGAGAACAAATCAGTTATATAAGCTGTTCTTATTTCTCCACCAAGATCATAAAAATAATTATAAGCTACGATATTTATAGTATTAGATTGAATGCTAGAAGCTAAAGTCACTAAAGTTTTTTGATTTTGACCATCGTTTGTATCCGTTACAGCAACAGTAGTAACATTAGCAGAATCAGATCCTAAATAATATTTAATATGAGTTGCGTAATTAGTGTTTATTGTTATCTTTAAACCATCCACTTCCACTCCTAAAATCGATGGTTGATTAACCACTAAAGGAATATCTAAATAATATTCCGAAGCAGTCGCTTCTGTCTCTGATGATGTGTAAATTAAAAAATTAAAAGTCAAAGCCGTTACTAGACTATTATCTTCTTTAATAGCAAAGTACTTACTTAAATCTAAAGCTTGATTGTCTATGATTACTGTCTGAGATGCTAATGACCCATTATCAACAAAAGCATAATATGTGGAATCAACAGTATATTTTATGTATTGAAAATTGTATCCGTATATTTTTACTTCTTCGGATGTAATCGCTGTGAAATCTTTATATAAAGTTAATATATTCTCATTCTTTCTTATTATTAATGCTATTTGTGTTGCAGGCGTAGAACCACAAATTTGCAAGTCTTCCTGAGTATAGTATAAAATTCCACCATAATAAACGTTAACCTTACCATTGATAATTCCATCGCATTCTATTACGTCGCTTACCGGTGGAGTAGGAGGATCAACAGTTGGTGGATCCACGCAAACTTCACTATCTGGCGGAGGCAAAAAAATATCAGAAAAAGATCCTATTCTAGAAAATGTTGAAGTAGTTTTTCCTTTTATTCTTTGGTTCGTATTTAAATCAAAAAAAGAATAAGGGAAAAAAGTTTTGATGATAAAACCATTAATTTTTTCTATAAATCCGGAATCTAAGAAAAATTCTCCTAGATGAATAAATGGAACATCAGCAGCGTCAAAAGTTTCACAATAATCGTATTGATATTTACTTTTTAAAAAAACAAAAGTTTTGCTTTCTTCATTATTTAAAAAGCTAGATAATCTTAAAAATCTACCAAGCGAAAAATTAATATAAATAGTTCTATCTGGCTCAGAAGCCATATCGATATCTTCGAATCCAACCGATTGAACAAACTCTGTATTATCAAACTTAAAATAAAATTTATTTACAATAATACCATCGAAAGCCCCAGCGGATCCAATTAAATCTGAACCAATGCTATAACTTCCTAGATTAGTTTCTAAATTTACCAGTTTTATCTTGCCATCTTGCTCCATTTGAGTTAAGGAACTTTGGCTTGTTGGCACTTCTGGAAGGCAAATATTTCCATTAGCCATTTCAAAAGGGCAAAAAATATATTCAGGCGGCACTGTAGACGTATTTGAAAGGAAATCACTAGTGTTGTTATTAATCAAACTCAAAAAATAAGATTGAGCAAAAGACGATTCAACAATAGCGTCTCCTGCTTCAATGTTATCAAAGATGTAAGTTCTTGCAGCTAGGAGAGTCGGATGAAAATCTGATCTAATAAAAAATGGCATATTATTAATTAGGGTTTTCTGCCAATAAAGAATTTATAGGTTGGTTTATGATTTCTATCACTGCGTTTTTAGAAAAGTCATCGAACTCAATAAAAGGTAAATTGTCCAATTTAAAAATCGAAAAAGAGATTTGAAATTCAGATCTTTTTAAAGCTTCTACTGTTCCGGCTGTTGGTATAATACTATCTTTATAAATATACCCAATAAGCATTTTTTCATTATTTAACAAAATATCTAAATCACTGTTCTGTTTTGCTTGTAGGATAGATTTGATTTTATTGATTTTGGAAGGTTCTATGTCCGCGTCTAATCCAATAGTTAAATCCCGAGCATCAACAGCTTTATCTTTTGGCTGAAGAGCTGAATATCGATCCCAAGAGTAGTCGAAAACGATTGTTTTTAAATCGTCTTTCTTTAATCTGCATTGTATAAAATTCACATATCTATCTGGACTAATTTCGTCAGGATATTTAATTGAAACAGGAGCGGCCCCAGTCATTACCTCAGTTATTTGCCAAAGATCTTTAGTAAAAGTCGATTCAGACCAGAAAGCATTTTCATTTTGAGGTATCCATGCTAATGGAGACCTAAAATTAGGCCTGATAGAATCTATTATTTGTTGGTTAAAAACAGATTTATCATCAACAGGCTCTTCTTGTAAAATCAGTCCTTGTTCTGTTTCTTCATCGGCTTTTTCTTCTGCATTAGGAAAAGATTTCCCTATTTCAGAAATAACTTTAGATAATTTAACATAATTAGGATATCTAATTTCATAATTTGAAACATTAGTTCCTTGAAACCGAGTTCCGTTTTCTGGAAAATCAGGGCCATATTCTTTTCCATTATAAATAACACATGGTTTTAAAGCTTTTTCATTTCTACCATAAATATTTGGCAGATTTTGCAAATCTCTCATCAAGCCATCGTCAACAGAAACTTCATAAGTTTGCCCCTCCATAATGCCCGGCAAAGTATAAGTTAATCTAGACGGATCAAAAAATAAAAATTTATAAAAAGTTTCATGCCCAATTCCAACTTCATACGCTAAAACATTTTCAGGCGAATCAGTAGGAATATCTCTTCCATAATAATAATCTTCTACATTAAGATAAGTGATAGATTTTTGACCATTTCTACTAAGCAGTTTTACATAAGACTGTTGTTCGAAATTATTGATATCCATAATAGGAAGAACATCATAACTTCTTGGGATTGCGTAATTTAATGTTATTTCTCTTGCTGTATAAATTGCTGTCTTGGGATTAAAAACACAATAAAACTCATCTCTCCTTTTAGCCTTTTTAAGAAATCTATCGTCTGCTGCCGTTTTAACAACCAATACGGAATTCCTATAAAGAGTCAAGGCATTTGAGTTTTTAGCAACATAAATATCTCTAGGACAATTATTAACTAAAAATATATCAGAACTAGTTGTTGTAACTACTAAATCACTATTATCATTATTAAAAATATAATGGCCAGCGCTGGTTATTTTAATTTTAGTTTTAGATATGGTTAAAGATTTAGACGCATCTAAAACCATATCACTTAAATCACTTATCAAAAACGCTTGATTTTTGATTTTATAATCTGAAACAAAAACAGAGTTTTGATAGTAACAATAATTACATCTCGTAATATTATTAATCAAAAACGTTAATAGAATACTAGGCGTGACAGAAGAGGATGCAGTTTGAATTTGTTCTTCGCTATTTAATTGAGTCGGTTTAGAATAATCAAATAAATTATCTAAAAATAAAGAAGTATTAGTTGTTTGGATAAAATTTTTACCGTTTTTGCTATTACCGATATAAAATTTTCCTTTCTGATGATGCTCCATAAAAACAACAGAGTTTTTTGAAATTTCTAGCATTCTTTTAGAAGGTAGAATTATTGATGAAGACTGTGTTTTATCAGAAGATTTAAAATAAAGATTTAAAGCAGAAGGAGTATTATTTTGAATGTAAAATTTTTCATTTTCAAGCAAATCAGAATTTAAAACTTTGAGTGGGTAGTAATCAAAAAATAAACCTTGATCATTTACCTGAGAAGATCCGTAAACAAAAAGTTTGTGATCCGGTAAATATTCTTTAATTTGATCGAGATATAAATAAGCAAAATCTTCATCGACACCGACTAAAACAGGTAAATTATTTAAATCAAAAGAATATAAATAATAAAATCTAGAACCCCCGCGTTCAGCAGCTACTTTAATAAACGATTTATATTTTAAAAATGGAAAAGCGTTTCTTACATAATTAAATACAAATTGGCTTACTTCTATAATATTGTCATCAATTACTAAATCAACGACAGAAAATGGCGCTGTTCCATTGGTTCCTATATTATAACTTAAATATCCATTGTCGATTGGATTTCTTGATACTTTTATAAATCTATTACCGTAAAGGGGAGTCGCATTAGATGTAATTGTTAAGTTATTTAATGCACTATTAAAAAGATAAAAATCTTTGAAATCTCCTCTTTCGAAAGTCGAAGAATCAACTGCAAATTTGGAAAGATTAGGAACATAAACAAACTCACTACCGTCTTTAATCTCAGATGTAGACACACTATTCCTTCCGGAAATATTACGTAAAGTAGGATAAACGGTATGAATTTCTGGCTCGTTTAAGCCTTGAGTCCAAGTAGTAGAACTAGCTGTAAAAGTTAATGAAGTTAATCCAGTTGAAAGATTAGAAGTTGTAGAATCTGAATAGTTTACTATTTTAGCAGGTATATTATAACCTACTAAATTAACAAAAATTATTTTTTTTCCATCTATTAATGACCCTAAAGTAGAGGCAGTCGGCGGATCAGCAGTAAAATCAAAAATGTAAAGAGATAAATTAGGAAGGTAGAAAGTAGAAAGCGGCGAAACAACAGGAATAAAAATAACAGAAGGAAGGGCTGATATAGCAACAGATGTTTTAAAATATTTTGTTAAATCAACGTGTTGTTCTTCAATAACTTTCAGATCTTTTATTTCAGCATTATTAACTCCAATTCCGCTGGAGTAGGCTTGCATGTATTTGATAACTGTTTGTTTATATAAAACATAAAGATAAAAAGCGTTTACAATAAAAGATTTTTTCGTTTCGATAGTTTTCACTCGACCAAAACAATAAATTCTGTTTTCATTTACTGCAGCTATAGAAGAAGAAAAATCAATAATATTAAAAATCTCATCGCTTGTTCCCGTGTTTATTGTTAAAGTTGTTTCTGTTCCAGTTTGCCCCACAAAAGCATCAGGAATAGAATCAAAAGAAAATCCATCCAACCACAAACTAGAAAGTGGATGGTTTGGATCAATTTCAAATTGTTGATTTGAAGATCTTATAGAAAGAGGAGTTATTTCCGAAAAATCCGACGAATCGCTAGCTTTACTCCAACTTCCATTATAAGAAAATAATGCTTGCTCATTAGCGTTTATATAAGTCGAATAGGTAGATCCGTTATAAGAAATAGTTCTAATAATATAATTTCTAGAAGAATAATTTTTTATTACAAATTTTCTATTTGTATTTAAAGTTAGATACGCCATCGTATCTGGAATAATTATTTCGGCTACATCAATATCTTCTGCTTTTATTACGTAGTAAAAAGTTTCATTATCGAAAGTATTTTCGGTGTTAGCTATCCTGCTCCTAGATAAGAAAAATTCATTTTTATTATAAATTGGATAAGTAATATTGAGCCCAGAAATTTTAACTAATCTATTTTTATTTAATCTTTTACTTGAAATATTAGAAACAATTACAGAATCATAACTAAAATTTATTAATATTTGATTAATATATACAGCGTAAGAAAAAGTTATTTCAGAACTTCCATTTTCGCTTTTAGAATTTATAATAAAAGCATCGTCTTTTTCTTCAACATTGAAATTACCATTTACAAAATTATCTGAATCACAATCAAAAGTCAAAGAGTTAGAAAATTGCTTTGATGAAGTTTTATTTTGCGAAGTGGTTATAGAATGATTTTCATCAAATGAAAAAGCCGTAAACTTCTTCTGAGACTGCAGAAAAATTTTACCGTTATATTTTGATTTTCTATCGTAATAATCTCTAACACCGAAAGAAGATAAAGAGTTTCCTGTATCATTAATATAAAAATAATCAGTTTGATCTCCTTCTGGAGTATTGTCATTCAATATAAGCGGCTTGCTGTCTGTTTGATTAAAACTTAAAAAACTTGTTCTTTCTATTGTTGGAAACCTATCTCCAGTATTTTGCTTATACAATCTAAGCGAAATAGATTGATCTGCTATATTTCCCACTTCATTAACAGCTAAAGTTTCTGGATTATCAGCAGTTTGAATTAAATTATTTTCATAAAAAACAGATTGAGGATCTATTCTATTTGGAGAAGTTCTATTTTTGCATATTAAAAATAAATCATTACCAGTAAAATTAGAAACCGAAGGGATTCTTATCTCTGATCCGCAAAAATCTAAATTTAAAATATTTATTGATCCAGTGAGATGAATTGCCGGATTTATTTCAAACTCAAAATGAGAATAAACATTATTTAATATATCAATCTTTATGGATTGAGAAAGCCCAACTGTTGCAATAAAAGCTCTTGCCACTTGATTTTCAGCAAGCGTGTATTGAACATTAGAAATATTTCCCTTATAAAACGAAATCGACTTTCCACTCTTATTAATAAAATAAACGAATGCGTTTTTTGGCAATTGAGATTCGATATAATATAAATCTATATTTTGAGAAGAACCAGAGTTTAAAATGATTAATTGCTCCAAATCATCATTTATTTCAAAAAACGGATCATTCGAAGGATATAATATATCATAAGATATAACTCCACCTACTGCAGATTTTCGTATTTTTAATCTAAAGTCTTGATTCTTCCTTGGTATTACAAAAGTAGAAGAGCCATTAGTTATTTTAATATTAAGATTTCTTTTTACTGACTCGTCTTTTATAAAATAATACTGATTAAAAACAGCCTCACTAGCATCATATTCAGATATAATAATTTCCGTATCGTCTTTTAAATAAAAGATTTTATCTGGGGTTTCATTACCAAAGATGTGAATTTTTATATCGTCAAAATAAGTTTTGACAGATTTTGTTGCTGTAGAACCGTTCCAATTAACATAGTTAAAAGAATCTGATTCTAAAGATAAACTATCGTTTACTGTTAATTCATTCTTTGATAAATTATATATTGGAAAATTACTCAAAGAAACAGCTGGATCTAAATATAAATCAGAATGATCTAAATTTAATAAACCGCCAGAAGGATAGTGAATATAATCATCCTGCACATAAATATTTGACAACGCAGATCCTACTAACGAAACAGTAGAACTATCGAAAGATAAAAAGACAGTCTGGTTAGCTGAAACCGAAACAGAGGAGCTAGATTTATAAGAAACCGTAATACTTGAATTCGAATCATTTATAACCTTCAAAGTGAAATTCTCTGACGCTGTTAAAGAAGAAATATCTGTTATGTTTACAGTTTCTTTTAAATAAAGGACTCCGTCTTTACTTAAATCTGAAAGATCAAATGTCGCAGATGGATTAGAAGATATTCCTGCTGTTGTTGGAGACGAAGTTCCTTGAATTATTCCCACATTATTCGCGTTAACAGTCGTTGAGCCAACAGAGCAGGATATAGAATTGACATTAGCGACATAAGCTTCAAAGGAAGAGTTCAAATTCTGCAAAGAAATCAAACTCGCTCCACTGCTTATAAAATAATAACCATTATAATTTTGATCAATTGTAAAATTAGAAATTCTTGTTTCTGGATTATTAAAATTTAAAATAAAAGAATATGTCGGGCTGGAAATTTGTTTTGGTAAATAATTTGTATTCTCATCTATTTTATTAACAGACAATTGAGAATTAGAATCTCCTATTTCAAATCCATATTCATTAGAAATACTATTTTGAGAAAAAGTTACTGCTGGCACTATACCGGAAACGATTAAATCATAATAACCGCTCTGACCTACACCTGTAAAATAAGTTACCCCTTGATCAATATAGGTTTGTTTAATATCTGGAATAGCGTATGAAAAAGCTTTTGTAGGATCGTTTTCTGTTTTTATTAAGGTCAGATTATTTCCAGAGTCTTTTTGATAAATATTATAAAATAAGCAATCAGGATCTTGCGTCCACTCAACTTTAATTGGGAAGAAATTTGTTTTCTTTATGACATCTACATTTAGTGTAGATATCGCAAGTTTTTCGTATTTCGCAACCCTGAATTCGTAATCATTATCATCTAAAAACAGAGGAAGATTAGTCCTAAAACCAACCATTGATAAATAACTAGGAATAGCCAAATCTGAAGCTGAAAAATAAAATGGAGAAACAGGACCTCCTTGAGCCGAGATCGCGTCTTTCGTAAAAGGTCCACTATCTTCAATTGTGACCCAAGCGTCAGAAGAATTTTTGAGCCTATATTGAAGTTTGTATTCCCAACCCTCATTAAAATTAATTGAATAAGGAGATCCAGCGTCTCCAATTATAACTAAATCTTTTACATAAAAATTATATCTAACTTTTGTAATCTTTAATCTTCTTGTTTTTGCAAAATTTACTGAATTATTTTTATTACTTAACCCGGGAACAGTTTTAAGTTTATTGATTTTTCCATTATCTATGAAATCGAGAGTACAATTAGATTCGTAAACTTTACTAGACTCTAACTCTTCTCGAATATAAATATTGTTTTCAAACAAACCGTCTGTTAAACCATTAATATGAGTTATGTCTAAAGGCGATCCCTCATAATTTTTAGAAGTATGAGGTCCATTTGGAAAATAAAATAAAGATTCTAAAGACTCTTTGTTTTCTGCTGTTTCATCCTGAAAAAATCTAGGCTGAATGAGATCCTTAGAGTCGCGGCTTCCATAAGTATTATTATTAATTGGGTTCTCTGAGAAAATATGCCAGTGATTGATTTCTGCAGGAGAAACCACTGAATAATTATAAGCCTGAACATTAAATTTAATATTTCCAGTAGTAACAATATTAGAATTATTATCTGAAACTAAAGTATTTAAAGCTGAAAAAGACTCTTGCCGAGCTGTATTTTGGTCCACTAAATCATATTGATAAAGCTGGTTTGTAAGTTCTAGTTTATTAAATTTTAATACAACAGCATTTGTATAAGGACTAACTTTAGCTTCATAACCATTTTGGACATTGCTTTTTATTAATCTTAATATTCCTGTAGTTTGGTTGTAACCATACAAATGATATGCGTAGTTTTTAGTATCTTGATTAGCTATTGATATTATATCTTCGTTAGGACCACTCCATTCTTCAGCTGATGCATAATTAATATAACTAAAATTAGAACTAGACCCAGTTACATATTCGGCGCGATAAATTTTTTTATAGCTTTGATTTTTATCTGTGAATAAAACAGTGCCTATTTGAGAATTAGTATCTAAAATATAAGAATCAACTGTGCTTTTAGTTTCAATATAACCAGTAGAAACGCTAGTAGACTCAGGGATAAACTCTTGAAACTCTAGAAACTCATTATAATTCTGTACTGGATAAAAAGATTGAGAGTTTACTTTAACGAAATTTGAGACATCGTAATTTTGAACGCAATACAACTTATCTTCTTCTTGAACTGAAAGATCTAGATCTTCTGGAGTAAAAACTCCCGTGATTAAAGATCTATTTAATTCTTGAACCTGTCTAGAATTATATGGTTCAGTATAAATTTCTCTTTCTACAAAAATCCTTGCAGTTCTTCCTCCTTTTTTGTAAAAAGAATTATCTCCTGTATAATCACTAACAGGACCGCCAATTAAATTTCTGACTTTAGAAAAAGCAGAGTTGAATAAATTTGCATACTCCTGTTCTGAAAAACTAGGAAGAACAGTGAAAGAAGAAACATATGTTTTTTGATAAAAATAATTAACTGCTGAAGCCCAGCTTTCAGAATCTAAATATGAATCTTTCTTTATTATACCATTCGAAGGGATTTTAGTAACTAAACCATTTTCTAATTTTCTATCCGTGTCAGAATAACGTCTATTGTCGTATATCGCAGTATCTCCTTTGCAAAAAGAAAAGTCATTGATATAAACCCCATCGCAAGTTGAATTAATAACTGTTCTATAATTAGGTTGATTAGTTACAACTCCTCTTTCTGGATCATTATTAATATAATAAACTAAAACTCCATTATCTTCACCATAAAAACTATAGATTGGAGTAGATGTATAATTAATAAGAGGAGTAAGAACATACTGTTCTCCGGAATTTAAGTAGTTAGAATAATAATCTACGGAATAAGTTTTTTTCGGCAATGGAAAATTAGGCAAAGTAAATTTTTGCTCCATTATTGCATTGTTGTCTTGTAATAAAGACAATTGATCTTGCTTGTCTTGATTATTTCTTTCTTTAATAACGTCTTCAGATTCTGAAAACTCACTTGTTTCACTATCTGAAAGTTCATTGTTTATTGCGTCAGCTACTCTTTTTAAATTATCTTCGATTGTTTTGACTAATTGACTTTCATCACTTTCTGAATCGATTTGCAAATCTTCATTAGATTTTGCTAAATCTATTTCTTGATCAATATCAACTAAAGTAGAAATATCACTTCTATTATAAACAGAGCCATCTTCTACTACTCTAGGATAAACAAAGTCTCCGGATACTAAATTAATTTGAACAGCAGGACTTGATGCGTCTAGCTTATAACCGGACATAACGTAGCCAGTTACATTTTGTTTTCCAGTTAAATTATATTTTTGTACAGATGTTGTTACTTTTGTAACAGTATTAAAGTCTCCTGTTCCTAAAAGATCGATTTGTAAAAACTCAAAACCATCACTATTTAAAGCCGATAGAGAAACTCCAGTTATACCAGAATAGTTAGAATTAGATATAGGAATTCGAGCTATTGTTTTTTCTTCAAAAATTTCTTCTACAGTTTTTTGAGTAACAGATATTGAAAGAGGCTGAGTTAATTGATAATATAAATTACTACTCACTATGCCAGACATTTCATCTTTTAGTTGAGTGTAATCAATAACCGCTTTTCCATCATCTGTTAAATAAGGAAATGAAAAAGTGCCAACTGGATCGCTTTTTCTAGCGATTCTATATTTTAAAACATTATCTGCTTCTATTTCGTATGGAATTTCAAAAGAATAAGTATCTAAAGATAAAGAATTTCCACTATCATTGTACAAAAATTTATATCTAGTGTTGCACTCGTTACTGTAACCACTATAACCTGTGTCTGCGTAAGTATATTCGTCGTCACTATAGTTTCCGCTAACAGTAATATAATTAAGCGGAGCCCAGTCTTCTCCAGATACAATAGCTATATTATTTTTTGTAATAAAAGATTTTCCTGTGCCTAATACTTCTGTCCTCCTATATAGTTTGCCAGAAAAGTCCATGTCTGGCATAATAATTGAAGGCGCGTGACCAGATATAAAAGTATTAGTAATTTCAGCTAATGGAATAACATAATCATACCCATTTATTCCTTTTTGGCCAGACGTTAAAAAGAATCTAATATCAGGTTTTCTGCCATCAGTATTTAATACAGAAAACTTTTTACCTGTTAAAGCAAAGGAAGAACTTACTATATCCTCTACAATAGGTTCAGGTAAAGAATAGCCTTTATAACCATTATTAACATTTTCAAACAAAGAAAACCAGATACCAAATGTGTTTTTTGAAAAATCAATATCATTTGGACCCAATGCCATTACGGTTCCAACAACTCCGCTAACGAAAGATTTATTTGCTGATTCTACGCTCATATTATCCACCCCCTACCATGTTAGAAGGTAAAGGAATAGTCTCAGGATTATCATAAGAATTAGCCATAAGATCTTCAAATATATAATCTCCAATCGCCGAATCATAACCCCCAGTCATAGATAATCCATCCAAACCCCTTGCTATTATATCTTGTATTTCTTTTGGTGTCATTTCAGTAGATCTATTCACAAAACCATTACACATAGCTCTTAAATAAAATTCCATTTGTCTATAATGATCTGAATACATTGGTGTTCCCACGGAAACCATAGGAACCAATTTCGTAAAATAAAACCTAGGATAACAACATCCAAAAGGTCTATGATTTTGCCAAAAGTTTTGATTATCTAAGGAAACGTCTCCAATTGCACCTCTTGGGCATTGTGTTCCAGCTAAAATATGCAATAAGTAATCAATAACAGCGTTTTCATCAGTTCTAACTCCTGACGCTTTGCTAGAATGAGAGGCAGCAATTAAATCAAGATTTTCACTTACTTTACCAGAAGGTATATCTGTAGCTGGGTTTAATCTACCTTTCAATGTTACTTTAATTACATCGCATCTTGGATCATAATTATTTGCTCTAGTAACAGAAAGTATTTGATATGGTCTTTGATATATTTTACAACTTTCTGCGAATGCGGCGGGAAGATTGGTTGCTTGAATCCAATCTCTATATTGAGGTGCTGTATTAGCATTTTCTATATAATTGTAACCTGAAGGCCCCTCTACTACTAATGGAATATCAAACATTCTGGCAGTAACGTTTGCTAAATGACGTTTTACGTTTTTGGATGTTGTTGATAAATATTCTAAAGCTTTACTATTAGTTAAGCATCTTGCGTTTAAAGCTCCCAATACGTCTCCATAACTGTCCGGTTTCCAAGCTGAACTATTTGACCAATGGTATAAATTATAGCTCATAAACATGCACCATTCATTAGAAATTACTCCCGGTGCAGTTTGTTTTACTCCGTCAACTAAAATAGTTCCATTTGGTTTATTATTTAAATATTGAAAATCAGTTATACCCTCTATTTCATAAACTCCAATAGTAGGATTAGAGTATTTAGAAACAAAATAATAATCTCCACCTATAAAAGTTGCCCCATGTTTGTATCTTAATAAATTTGTGCCGCGACAATATTCTATATAGTTATTTGTATTTTTAGTAGAATCAATTACTATATATCGTTTGCCTTTGATAATTGGGATAAAAACTTCCGTTTTTGTTCCAATCATATTTCTATTACCTACCTCATCTATGGAAGGACCAAGTCCTCTAAAAATATCAACGCCAGTATTTTTCATTGACATGGCGTATCTTTTATAATACAAAACAGAATTTCCGCTGCTATCTATTTCATAATCAACAAGAGTTGTTCTATCTGCTAGTTTTATATTAGAAGAAACAAACTTTCTTATAGATTCGTATACTGGATTAGCACTAACAAATGCATCATTTTGATAGAGTTTCTTCTGAGGGCTTAAAGTATAAACAACTCCATATCTTATATAATTATTAAAAACCTTTCTTGCTGCATCGCAATTGAAATGACCAACAGGGTCCAGTTGACCAGCGTCAGTTCCAGCTCCTTCTGTAGTTGCTACGCGCATCATAACATACGCATCAGCTGCACTAGGCTTCATTTCTAAAACATGAGCAAACTTAATGAAAAAAGAAATACTACTTCCTTGGCCAGAAATATTAGTTGATAAACCAAAGTTTACATAACCAAAACTAGAAGAATTAGGATTGTCGACTCCTTCCGAGCCCCTTATTTTAAAAGATACTAGTCCTTTGACAGGGTATCTAAAATAATGTATTTTATTAAATTGATAAAGCCTAAATTCATCCGTAGAAGAAACAGCGTTGTCATTAACTATTCCTGTTCTATTGTTTATTAAATATCTATCTTCTGCTTTTATCGGAATAGATTCATATATTTTACCATTTACGTAAACATCTATGTAAGCGCCTTGCAATAAACGATCTGCTTGATCATTAAATTTTACTGCAAAATCGGAGCTTTGTATAAAAATAGCAGAAAGACAAAATCTATTTTTGTTTATTTTAGGATCAGGATTTGTATCAAATTCTGTTATTTTAATTGATCCGCTTGACGTTGCCTTATCGCCCTGAAATGTAAAAGTTGCACTATTTTCTGTTTTTATTAAATTATAATTACTTGATTGTTTTATAGTGTATTGCCAGAAAAAACTACCCTCTCCTTCAGGAAACAATTCTGGGTAACCAATATTATCATATTTTATTTTGTAATTACCAAAGTTATCTGTTTTTAAATTTCCGCTTGCGAATAATTCATACTTTGGTTTTGAGTAATTCGGTGCTAGTAAAAACTGACGAGAAAAGAAAGTTTCAAAATCAAAACCATCATTAGTGACATTTTTTGTTGATAAATTATGCTTAGCTCTTACATCTTCAGTTCCACGAAAATAACTTAAGTAATAATAAATTGCTTGCTCTGCTTGATCTTTTGCCGCGTTTTTCTTTCTAAAGATACCTCCTTTTTTCTCTGAGTCAGGAACATAACTAGGAGCATAAACGCCCATAATCGCTGTTTCCATAACGTATTTTAAATGTCTTCTTGCTGCGGCGCAAACACCCAAAGATACTAACGATAATTCTTTTGTAGCGACTTTAGTAGATCCTCTGGGAAAATATTTATAATTAGGAACAAATGCAGCGCAACCTCTTTGAATTTGAGAATCATACCATACAGAGTTTAAGTTAGGGTCTCCGCTAGTTTTCACAGGCATTTTTCTTGGTGGATTCATTTCTAAGCCACCCAATCTTATTGGCTCAGACCAATATCCATGAATTCTTTGCTCAGTTTCGTCTTTGGTTCCATCTGATTTTGTTACTTTAGAATTGTTACCGAATATCCAAGCCATAAATGGATTCGCGACATTAGCTCCTTCTGCTTCTCCTGCTTGTGCTTGCGGCCAACCAAACTTACCAAACATCATTTTTGGTTCTAAATAAGCGTAAAATTTAAACCACTCATCTTGAGCTGGAAAATTAGTATCTTGAGGATTTCTTATTCCGCGAAAAATAGAATAAGCATAATAAAAAATTCTCCAAGCACAATCTCCAGCTCCTGATAAAATTCTGTCATTAAAAGCTTTTGCTAATAAATTATGGTGATAGGCGTGAGTAGCGGTATTAATTTTTACTTTTAAAGCTTTAGCGAATTTCATGTTTTAACTCCATACTCCTATAGAAGATCCACCACCCCCTCCAGACGCAGAACTTTTCAATCCTCTTCCTTTTATATTAGAATCTCTATAAATAATAACTTGGCGATTTGTATTTGGAACTACAGATTGAGCTATTGAAGTAGCATTTGCTGGTCTTTGTATATTAGTTGTTTGATTTTCGTAAGATCCTATAACTCTTAATTTTTCTCCAAGTTCATAAGCTGAAGTCAATTGAGATTTTTTATCTTTAAATTGCTCAGGCATTCTAACGCATATGAATCGCAAATTATTTTTAAGATCAAGATAAGCCCCGGCAGCAGATGCTCCAGAAGACGTTGTGAAAAATTTATCTAAAACACCCGATTGATTGACGCATAAAATTAAACCTTCTTTATAGTTTACGAAATTATCATTAAATAAAGTAACTGTAGTCCCACCCAATTGATTGATTACGTAATTTTTAAAGTTAGTATTATTAACAGAAGTAAAACCAGAAAGTCCATTATTTCCATTCCAGTTTGAAACCCAAAATGGGCCATCTGAAATATTTAAACTTCCTGTTCTTAAAAAAGTATTTAGTGCGGATAACATTATTTTGCTCCTGTTATATATTTTTCTATTATATTATTATTAATCCCACTTAAGACTAATTTTGCCACCATTATATTATCATCGAATGAGGTTGTGTAACTTACGTTTGTTGTTATAACAGAAGAATCATAAATAGAAACTCCTGTTTTTTTGTAAGAAGTCCCAGAGATAAAATTACTAGCACGGTAGTCGACAAAATCGCCACCCAAACCAGTGCTCAAATTAAAAAATCCAGTAAAAGTTTTTGTGTAAAAAGAACCTTCAGCTAAGCCAGACGCTATAGTTGGAGTAAGATTATTAATTATCCCTGTTCCTCCTGAGAAAATTATCGTAGGCAAAGAAGAGTAACCAGAACCAAAAGAAGTCATATTAACAGAAGCTACTGAAGAATAATCCAAAGAAGTTATTCCTAACGAAGCTGTTGCTGAAGCTATTTTTTCAGGATTATAATAAAAGAAATGACCATCTCCAGTATTTGTTATATCTACTAAAGAACCACCTCTGGTAGAAGATATTGTAAATAATTCAGGATCAGCTATGTAAGTATTTTTAACGTAATAAGTTGTATTTGCAGCCAATGGATTTGGTAAAGCTATTCCTGATTTTGAATAAAAAGAAATCGCATCTCCAGTTTGCAAATTAAAATTCAAACTGTTTGATCTTATAAATCTTTCCGTTGATATGTCTAAAATACTTACTTTTTGATGATCGTATCCCCCGCTGAATATTACAGTTGGAGCGCTAAGATAACCATTTCCACCACTTACTACTGAAACATTAGTAATTTGTCCAACAGAGCCTATGAATCCACTATGATAAGATAAAGATATTTCTATCGGCAAAGAAGCTGGAACTAAATTAGAATAATTAGTATCGTAATCATAATTTAAATTTACAGAACTTATTTTTTCCACTCCGCTTTCTAAAGTTATTACAGATAAATCATTTAAAGTATTAGTAGATTCATCAACTTCAAAAATATAATTTAAAAAAGGAACGCTAAGTCCAGATATTTGAATTTGCTGTGCGTAATCTCCAGCTGATGTATTAAAGAATACATTAGTTATGAAATCTCCAAGTCCAGTAACATTTTGTCGAATTAAAAATTGACCGCTTGAACTTGAAGTTATATTTCCTGTAACTGGATTAACAAAATACAATGAAGAATATTCATCAAAATAACCAGAAAAAATTCTAACACCGCTTGTAGAAGTAGTACTAATATATCCAGTAATATTTTCCCCTGTGTAAAAATACGATGGTATACTTAAAGAAACAGATGGTTTTTCAGAAGCTATAGAAATCGAAGCGTCAATATCACAGCCAGTAGTGTTGAAATAAAATTTTTCTGCATAAAAATTACTTTTAGAGCCAGAGTATAAAACCTTATCTCCATCGACGCTATAGTCATAAGACGCTCCAGAAAAATTGGTTTGGATACTAACTTTAGTATCTGGAATATAAGAATAAAAATACCTATCTTCGTTATCAAAAATTTTACCGCTTAAAAAAGAAAATTTATACTTTTGTCCATTTCCACTGAAACCAAATTCTGAAGTTCCGGTGCAATTATCAAAAAATAAATCCAACTGACAAGAAAAATGATTCTCTTTCAGTATATCTCTATAAGTATTACCAGAAATAATCATCTGAAAAAGTTTGTGTTTACTAATTTTATATTAGGCCTAGTTTTATAAAGCAAAGTTTCTAAATTTATTTCTTTGCCTGGAAAACTTTGAAATTCTAATTGAATGCTCAAACCATTTTCCCCTAGAGTAAAATTCATCTTAGATAATCCTTTGTCCACAGAAAATAATTTTTTCATATTTTCAGAAATTGAACTACAAAATAAATCAACATTATAAGAAACAGTTGGTTCATTTAAAGATATGTTTCGACTATCATAATAACTCTTTAATTGATTGTGATATTGATCCACTGTAAGAAGCTCATATTTTGGATCAAAAATGCCTTTGTTATTTACATCTGCATAACCTTGGTAATTCATTAAAAATGGACTACCTATCATTCCTTGAGCGAACTGGTACGATGGGGTTGTTTGATCGCCGTATAATTCTCTAATATTTGGGGTTATATTATTTACGAAAAGATCAAAAGAAAACCCTTCGTTTTCTATTATTTTCTTTAAATCTATTGGATCTTCCAGCCCACCCTTTACGATGTTTAGAAATGGAAAATAAACCTCAGAACTTGTTTTGCTTACTAATCTAATGAAATAAGATCTTTGAGAAGGTAAAACAATAGTTTCCCACCTAGAAGCACTTATTTGTTTTGCTGTTTGATATGTAACTGGATTATTTCTTAGACTCTGAATATATAAATTAGATAATTCAGTTTTATTTAAAGTAATAAAATTATTAGTTGTAACAAGAGTTTTATTAACGTTAGCTTGAACTATAGTATCCGGAGGAAATCTTCTATAAATTCTTACTGCCTGACATCTATAAGGATCTGCGAAAGCTTGAAGCGCTGCTGAATTATTATCATTTATCAAACTTTGCTCTGTCTGTTGAACGCAAGCAGTGTACAAAATAGTTTTAGAGCAGGATTGTTTGTTTCTTTGCTGGTCTATTAAATTTTGCTGCTGAAACATCCCCATGATCAAAGCGCATTTTTCTCTTAATGTATTTTGAAATTCTAGCGGATTTGTAAAATTAGGAGCCCCACCAAATGGATTGAAAGAAAAAATATTGTCTTTAAAACCGCATAAAATACCGAACTTGTAATTACCTAATGGAACAGTTGACAAATCTATTGGTAAAACAGCCTGCAACATTGCAATTGAAACTGGAGAAAGATCTTTAAAGATAGGAGCGTATATCTCGCCAAGATCAAGTGAAAATTTTTCTCCAACATTTCCAATTCTGTAATCTAGCTCCTGGATATCTTTTATAAGTTCTTGAAATGCGCCATAAGAAGCGTTACTCCTAGTGGTATAAAATCTAAATTGTTTTGCTTTATTTATGTCGTTTAATGCTCTTTGGTAAGCGTCTCCAGCGTTTTTACATGTAGCATCTGTTGTTTCTTTGAGTTTTAAGAATTCTCCAAAAGCAGTATAATAATTTACATTATTGCTAAATAAGCTATTTATTTCTTGTAGTAAATATCTCATTTCCTGAAATACAGGAAGTACATATAATTGATCTACATACACTTTTTGGGTGGCGGGACTAGTAGTAAGTTCATAAGAAGCTAATAATGAGTTATTAGACAAAGACCCTTCTTGAGCTGTTATAACATCAGTCCAGTAATGCTTGCCAATAAAATCAGCAATATAGTTTTCTATTTTATCTACCTGATTTGCCAAATCTGCATTATAAAAACCAAAATAAAAATCTAAAATAGGATTACCGATTTTATCGTAAAGAATATCCGCTTCTATATCTAAAACTTTAGTTACAGCTTCTTGAAATATTAATCTTGGATCTTGAGCTAAAGGAAGTTTAGCTTTGAGAATATCTCCTCCCAAAGGAATAAATCCTAAAGCCTGATAAGCTCCAATACTAAAATTATATATTTGCTTTAATCTGCTACTGAATCTTCCCAAAACAGCGGAAGTCAAAACTTGAATATAAGTTCTTTTAGAGCCACAAAAATCATAACCAGAAGCGTTTTTATCGGCAAACAATTGAGGAAAAGAAGATGCTAGATCTATAGCTTTAAATTCATAATTACCTAAAAAATTCTCATAAGAAACATTTTTTTCTTTTGAATCTTTAAAGTAATACGAAGAATAAAGCTTTAAATTTTTTCTTCCAATATCATAATTAAAATCTTCTGATCTTATTACGAAATCTGTTTGATTTTCTGATTCTAAATCTCTTAGTTCTAATCTTGTTTTTATTACATTCTCTTTAGATAAAGGAGAAGCTAAATCAATTCCTACTATTTTAATAGGTGTTGAGCTTGAAAAATCAAAAGTATAAGAATAGGCGTAATCTTCGCACCATTGATTTAAAACATCTTTTAATTTTCCGGAATAAGACTTTTTGACTGTGCCGTTAGATTTATCTTTAAGTGTTTTTTCAACAGAGCCAGAGACTCCTGTTTTAGTAATAGATGGAGCTGTTGATATTGTTATACCTAATCGTTCCATTGCTCTCAGAAGAGTATTGAAAGAATATAAAGTCTCAGAGGAGTCACATGGTCCGTCTTTAAAATCTTCTTCTCCTAGAATTATGACAGCGCCGTACCCGTTTTCTATGGTTTTATCTCCTTTACCTTTTATTATTATAAAATTAGCTTTTGCCGAACCGGATGCTGTATCTTCTATTACATCCAAAGACCTGCTTGATAACACCTCTCCTACTTCAGAATCTCTAAGAAGGCCTCTTATTGAATTAGCCAATTTGCTTTCAGCGAAATGTAAAGGTTGTACATGATTAACAAGAGTTTTTACACCAGCTGGGCTTTGATTAACCTGAGGACAATTTAAAGTTAATTTATCTATTATAGCATTAATTTCCGATCTCTCATCTAGCGCAATATGCTGACCGAGAAGGCCAACGTGAATCTTATTCAAGACGAAAGACAAATCTTGCATTACTAAAGTTAAAATCTTTTGGTTGTCTCGCTTGCTTATGGAATAAGACGAAATTCTGAAATTTTTTAATTCATAAGTTTTTTTACCAACGTACTGTTCATTGCTAACTATAGATATATTATAACTAGTCTTTATTCCTAAATAACGTTCATCGATTTGAAAGTCTTCATCTATATAAGCAGAAAACGAAGGGCTTTGTTTTTGTTTCCAAGCTGGATTATCTATATTAGCATCAAGAGTTTGTATATCTTGTTTTCTTTTCAAGATAACCGAGTCGTTTAGAGGAACTTTTTTTAAAGTCCTATCTAAAGCCAAATTTAAAGTCAACGTAGATATCTCACCATTAAACCCTATCTCATAAGAAAAATTATAAACATAACCATTGAAAATCTTATTGCCTAAATTAGAAGTTTGAGCCTGACTGTTTTCAAAAAACACCCTTGAGATATTAATACCACTACTATTTTTTACTTTGGCCATATACCTTAATAATTATTACACGTTAAAAAAGCCCGTGTCGTTATTATAAATAATATCTGCGAATGGCTCTAAAGAAAAGGTTGAATATTTAAGGCTAAAATCTGCCACCTTTAAATAATCTAGCTCTTTGATTTGCCTTAATCCATTTACCCAAATTTGCTCATCAAACAATTTAATGTTAGTATTAAAATTATTATCATTGTAGCCGGTATATCTATTTAAATTAGCATTATGTTTTGGTAAAATCATTAAATCGCCATCTATCAAATTGGTTGTGCTAATCACGATATTTGATCCAACTCCTGAATAATCAATTCCTGAAATTAATTTGCTTCCATTTAAATAAAGATCCCTCCCACTAACATATGAATTTGTTAGTGTTTTAGAGCCAGCGCTAATATCTGAAGTAGTTAATCCTGTAATGGACCCAGAGCCATAAATAATATCATATATAGCAAAATCATTTTGATCAAAAAACCCAGCTGAGTATACTGCTCCACCAGATATAATAAAATCACCAGTCATTGAATCATTGAATCCTGTTACATTAGGCTGCGCTAACCCATTTATATAAAAATTAATATATTCTCCAGATCCAGTTTGAAAAAGAGCATAAGACAAAGACGCGCTATCATAAGCTGGTATTAAATTCACATCATTATTATTCACACCAGAAAAGCTATAAACTTCTTTATATGATGAATCAAAATTAGAATTTAAAACAATCCTTGAGTTGGCAAAAGGCAAAATATAACTAAAATCAAAAATCCCACTTTTTGGATTATATGTTAAAATTTCAGATTGCCCATTGACTACTCCTGTTAATTCAACAGCTCCAGTTTCATAAATTATTCCGGTAACTCCAGAGTAACCATATTTATTTACAGTGCCTCCATTAACAGTTTCTGTCCCTACTAACACTTCAACATATCCAGTTATACCAGTTGCTACTGCTATTGGCTGTAATTCTATTCCAGTTACCGCCACAAAAGAAGACACTGTCGAAACAAAACCGCCAGTGTCGAAAGAAGAGCAGAAAAAAGCCTTAGCAAAAGTATTTCTTTCTGCAAAACCTAAACCAACATCAAAAAGCATAAAACTATCTATTGTACCGCTGAAATTTTTATAATCTGTACCTGAATTACCTAATCCACCTAAATACATTTTATCTGCGACGGAATAATCAAGGAGTTCAAATTTTGAATCAATAGAGGTTTTGTTTAAATTATCTCTAAACTGATGCGCTCCAATATATATTGAATCATCTAATTTAGAAACAGAAACAACATTTTTATTATCTAATTCTTGATTTAAAGTATAAATTCTTTTTTCTTGAGATGAAATATTATGCTCAAAAAAAAGTTTATTGCAGCCATTGATTCCTACAGCAAACCCAGATGAAGAGTAATCATAATCTTTCGTAGAAAATAAAATTTTACTTTTATTAAAAACTCCCGTTTCTTCGTGTTTGAAAACGATAAAAGAAGTCCAGTCTTCAGATTTAGAATTACCTAAAATTTTATATTTATTGAAACCATTAAATGAACCGCTTACAATTCCATTATAAATGTTTCCGCTTTCAGAATAAGTTAAAGCAGGCCTTCCAGTGTCATAAATTTTAGATCCTGAATATTGATAACCAGAACCAGTTTGACTATTGAAAAATAAATATCCAGTTTTAGCGGAAGAATCAGTTATTTGAACGGAAGATGGGTTCTTAAAATCATAATCAATTAAAATATTGTCTCTCGAACAAAATATTTGCTCCAAAAATCCAGATTTTATAGTTTCATTCATGTGTTTATGATGATTTCATCCTTAGTCTTTTATTATATTCTGTATTGCTAATTTCGAAAGAATAAAGTTTAGACGCAGAAAGAATAGATCCTTTGTTTGTTGTCAAGCTTTGATTTGTGCTATTAGAAATATTTATACTAGATCCCTCTACTTGCAAAGTATCTAAAGTTGAAGGGTTTATAATCAAAGAATTAATAAACTCACTTACAAAACTAGAAAAAATAGAATCTTTATCAGTTAAAAGATTTTGTTCTGTTGAAGCAGGGTTAGATATAGAAAATTCTAAAGAAATTTTCTCTCTTTTTTTGGAGTTAATATCTAAAGCTAAATGTTTAACTGAGTCATTGCACGAAGACGCAGCTGCGTAAACTGTATTTGCAGGAGTATATTCTATAGAGTAATCAGTATTAGCCAAAGAAAGAAAACTGTCTTTATTACTGTAAGAAGCTGATAAAGAAATAGTTCCCAAAAGAGGGTTAGCATTAATTTCTAAAGAAGCAGGAGTTGAAACTAAAGAAAACTTGTAGCTACCTCCATAATAACTAGTATAATAGTCATTCACAAAATCATATAATCTTGGAAAACTAGCACTACTTCCAGCTGTCATTAATTGTTCCAGATATGCCAAAGAAGAATTGTATCTATTGGTTACCGAACCCCTGCATTTTATTTCTCCTCTTATTTCTAAAACATCTATTTTTGTAAGATCGTCTATGGAATGACTAATCGAAGCATCTAAAAAACATCCACTATAAGAATATTTGTCATTTGGTGTTTTATAAAATTCCAAATTATCATAAGAAGCACTAAATGAAATTTTTCTAGCCTTCAAATCTTCTTGTATTTGAAATTGAATTGGATCTTTACAAAACGCCAGATTATTTGGCTGACCATATTTACCAGAAATTATTTGATAAGGATTTAAAGCGCTTAATTCACTAACTAAATCTGAAACAAGCGCAGAACCGCTTTTCCCGGTGAATCCTCCTTTGATTTCTCCTTGTATAGTAGCTGTTACAAAATCATCTCCAGCTCCTGAACTAAGATTAGTACTATAAGAAGTTAAATAATTATTATTAAAGTCATAATTGTTTTGAGCTTCAGTATCTCCAGTAAATAATTTAAATTTATAAACTTCAGATACAGAATAAGTCAAATTTAAACGATCTAAATCTTCGCTTACACTTACTAAAACAGGATTAGATAAAGAACCAGTATAAGGGATTCCAGATATTGCCGGTGCAGAAATTACTCTAGAAACACCAGTTCTAGATGCAACATAATTTCTAGCGTTATTAATCGCAGTATCAATGGATGTTGTATAAAATCCTTTTGCTTCTACAGAGTGTTCTATTGTTCCGAAACCATCATTTCCTTCTGAAATTCTTATCTCATCTTTAGGATCTAAAACTCCATATGCACCTGTGAAATAACCCGTCAAACCAGATGGATAAGATAAAAGCTCAACAGAATATTCCACTACTTTGTGATAATTTGAATTATTGAAAGTAATTCCCTCTACAGAACATCCAGAAAAAGCATATATTTCATTAAAACCAACAAAAGACGTAGAATCATCTGGGCCTTCATATACTTTTAAAGTTTTAAAAGAACTAGAAAAAATATCAACTAATCCAGTTTGTCCAGAATAAACAGCGTCAAAATCCCAACCTGTAATTTGACCATTTAGAGTTATTCTATTTGCAATTCCCCATCTATCACCATAACTTATAACTTCATTGCTTAATGATAAATATGGGGTCGGGCCAAATCCAGAAACTGGAACCCTTTTTCCATTGTATTGTATTTCTATATCGGACATATTAAACTTGTTCCTTGTGGACTAAGAATTTGAATCCTAAATTTGCTCGAATAGTATAAGAACTATCAAAAGAAAGCTTCAGCTCTTCTAAATACCAAGTTAAATCATTTTTATCAACAGATATTTCTGCGAATATTTTATTGAAAGCTGAAATTGCATATTGACCTTTGCTGTTATTAAATAAATAACCACTGCTTGAATAAATCATATAATCAGCCAATAGAGTTTTTAAAGCAGGAAAAACGAAATTAATATCTAAATTAACTCCAGTCCCTGAAGAATAAAGTCTATTTCTATCAACTTTCATATCAATAGAAACATTCTTATTGCCTTCAGAAAGCTGTCTAGTTTGATAAATTTGTTCTTTACCTTGGATTAAATTGTTGCTTTGATCCTTATAACCCGGCACTATTACAGTAGAATATTTATTAACAGGAACGGTAATGTTATCTGAAATAATAACTTGTCTTATTATATTGCCCACTGCATCAGCGATAAGAGAAGGAGAATTAGAGTAATTTTTGGAGTAACTTGTTTCGACGCCAAATTTTAAATGATTTAATGAAGAGTTTGTTTTGACACCATTGAACGTGCCTGAGCCAGCTACTTTAGGGTAATAAACATTTATCGTAGAAGAATCATCTGCATCAATAATAGATTTGATATCAGAAACATTAGAGTAAAAATTTTTGTTTTTATTAGTATAATATTTAATGGATCCTTCAACTGTAGAATCGTAAATTCCCTGTGGTCCTCTTCTAAGACTTACAGAATAACTGTGTATTCTTGTTGCCTCGTAAGACTTATCTGTAGAAAACTTTATTTCGTATCCTATTTCTGGGCCGAATTCGCTTAAATCTTTATTTATAGAAACAGCTTGAGACCTAAGAGTATCTGCGGCATTATATTTTGGAAAAAATGTAGAAAAATTAGAAAAATTATCTGATAAATATCTATTAAAAGCAGCATTGCATCTTGTATATGCATTCGCTAAATTAACGTCCAGTCTTGCTACAGCATTAGCTCTTGCTAATGGATAATTACCTCCTTTTCCTTTTATTCTTCCTTTCTCTACTACGTCGAGTACTCCATTTTCGTTATGAACTATTTCTGTGAAAATTGTTTCTGAGACATTTGTTTCATTGGAAGATAAAACAGTGTACTCTTTTGAATAAGAAAATGCATAATTTATTAAATCAATAGATTGATTCTTAAGCGAAGACCCATAATCTAAAGCTGATATTTGAAAATCAGTAGAACTATAAAATGGTCTTATGTAAGATAAAGCATCTAACCCTTGAGCAAAAAAATTGTTTGCTATTTGATTAGCTAAAGAAACGACTTGCGAATCTGAGTCTTTATCTATGTTATCTATACCAAATGATATATTATGAGAAGCACTGAAAGTATTTTCTTCTTCCAACCTAAAAGAAAAAGATTCGGTGAAATTTTTGACTTTATACCAAATAGAAGATAAACTAGAAACAGAAGATGGTAAATTATTATTAGCAAAAGTTCCAGCAGAATCATCTTTTAAAATTTCAAGCTGAATATTTAATTTAGAAAATCTAACAGCATTTTCATCAAAAGCTACAGAAGTAGGAAAAGAAAAACCTACAAATCTAGCTTTTCCATAACTTTTATCATTTAGTTTTATATCAACAAAATCAGTAGAACTCTCAAGCAGTAATTGAACTTGCCTAAAATGCTCCGAAATAGGAACATTAGATTCTCTGTTAGAAAAAACACCTTGCAAAGAAACGTTCTCTTTTCTTCTGTAGCTAAACGCTCCTAGTTTTTCATTTTGTAATGAATAGTCTAAAAGAGTAATAACTGCAAAAGAAACAGGCGAATTACCAAATTTCAAAACTGTTTCAGATGTAAAAGCCATATTTTATTTATGAAATTATTTTAGTTATTTGAGGCCCTAAAGCTCCAGCGAGATCTTTGTTCTTAGACACTAAGAACCTTAAGACTTCTTTAAACATATCATTATTTTCTTGATCAGAGTAAGTATTTCCATTAAATGTTATGCTGTTATTGTAAGAATTTGGATTTGAGCTAGGAATAAAACCATTAGCGAAAGCTGCTACCATACCTTCTTTCATTGCTGAAGAAAGATTCGTCATAAATTCTTCGCTTGAAAAATTAGGAACAAATCCACCAGCTGCATAACCTAAAGATTTTTGTTGAGCAGGATTTAATATTGCAGTCTGCTCTGATGAGTTTCTTGGTTTTGTTCCGGGAGGTAATCCCATTCTAGCGTAAACTTCTCTAGCAGGAACTTCCATTTCAGCAGAATTTATCATTACATTGTTGTAAGCACTAGACATCATTGGTCTAGCGTTTCTGTAACCAGCGTAATCAGGATTTGTTCTGATAGCCGACATCTCATTAAATAATGCAAAATTAGGAATTAGACCATTCGCAAAACCAGTTGGTTTTTTCTTGGAACTACTGAACATAAATTTTCCAAGATTCGCAAAACTAGAAAATACATTTCCAATTTGAGCTGAAGAAGGTAGTATTCCAAAACCACCAGTTTCATTAGAAGGAGTAAAATAACCTTCTTGGTATCTTTGTTTTCTTAAATATTCTGCATAAGCAGCTTCATCACCACCAAATACTTGTTCTATAACATCGGATTTTTTCATGCCTGTTTCACTAAGCCTAGTAGCTGCTTTATTCGCGCTGATTTCTTGTCTATCGCTAATAAACAAAGAGCCAAGTTTATCTCCTAATTCAGCTACATCTTCTATTACGTTTCCAATCCTATAGCCAATTTTTGCTGTAGTAACTGCTGCGCCTGCATAACCCATTCCTGCAACGAAAGCAGAACCAATAATATCTTCTGCTGCCGCTAAAGAATTTTTCCAATTAAGACCATCAGAAAAGTTTTGCCCAGTTATGCCCGTTATTAAACCCGTAGTTACTTGGCTTAAAAAAGAGCCTTGTTTTTGTTCATCAGAAAGACCTACTAATTGAAAATTAGAAGAATCATAAATTTGTTTTAATTGATCTAATCCGGCTCCTAAAGCGAATAGTCTTTGAGTTAATATTTTTTGTCCTAATGCAGCAGAAACTGCAGCAGAAGTACTAACTAAACTCTCTAAACCAAGATAAGCAGCTTTGCCTTTATTTTGATCTCCATATGCTTTAGATGCTTCTAAACCTTTTATTATACCTCCTGAAATACCGAATCCAGCACCACCTACTTTACCAGTTAGGCTTTCTCCCAAGATATTCCGAACTCTTTTAAACATTGTAGCGCCACCAACTGCTGAAGAAACGCTAGCGCCAAGCAAACCAGTAGCCTCAATATTTTCTCCTTGCTTAGATTTTTCAAAAGCTTCATATGCAGTCCTACCGCTTCCAAACAAGCCATAAAGACCACCAGCACCAGATAATCCTCCACCAATTCCAGCTTTTATTTTGCTAAACCCAGAAGCTGGTTTTCCAGATTCAATTAGTTGTAATTGTTCTGCCCGAACTGATGCGCTAGTACCTTGCTCTACAACTTTTCCGCTGATAGGATCATATTCCATTCCATATCGTTTAGCGAAAGCAGATCTTTTTTCAGTTTCTAGTCTGCGAAGTTTTTTAAGATTTTCAAATAATGACTGTTGGTTAGCCCCACCTTCGATATTTGCTCCTATTGTTTGAACTCTTTGATTAGTAAAACTAACCCATCTTTCACCTTGTTGTAAAGAGTTTTTAGAACCAGTTCTAACTTTTTGTTTTCCATTTTCATCGACAGAAAATATTATTCCTTCATTTTTTATTAAAGTATTAACAGCAGCAATTTCAGCGTTTCTTTGTCTATTAGTTATTTGCTCTTGTTGCGCCCCTAATCCTCCCATTTCAGCTACAGATTCATAATAACCTCTGACATTGGCTCCTTTTTCTCCAGCTCCGCGCATTTTTGCTAAATTTTCAAGGGCATTACTATATTTATTTACCGCCATTCCTTTATCTTTAAGAGCTATTCTTTCTTGTATTTGAGATGCTTGCTCTGGTGTAAGCATTCCTTTTTCTACAAATCTACCTAATCTTTCTTGAAGATTTTGCAAATTTCCCTGCGTCATATCTCCGGGCCTAATGCTTTTAACATCAGGAGAATTTTTGATTTCAGATTCAATTGATTTAAAATTATTTTCACTAAGCAAATCATTAAATCTTTGTTGAACTTCTGCTGCGTAAGGTCCAGCTGATTTTAGCAAAGAATCTCTTAAAACTTGTTTGGACGCTTCAGAAAGTAAGTTAGAATTCTTTGCAAAAGTATCTTCGAGTTTAAGAAGCTCGTTTGCTTTTCTAGTTATATCTTTTTCTCCAACGTAACCAGTAAAACCACCAATTTGCCCTCTGAAACCAGATATTTCAGAGAAAAATGCAGAAGGTAAATTTTCGAAAAAAGACTTCCTTCTTTGAAAATCTGGAGATGCAGCTCCAGGAGTAAATTCCTGAGGTACTAAATCAGGATATGCTCTACGTTTTCCTTGGCCTCCGCCGTTGCCGCCACCTGCACCTCCTACGTTGCCACCTGCGCCTCCTAATCCACCACCGCCACCTAAGCCTCCTGCACCACCGCCACCTAAACCTCCTGCACCACCACCAGCTATGCCCCCTCCACCACCAAGACTTGGTGCAGAGCCTCCCACAGCAATATTTGCAGCTACTTGTTGAGATCTAGTTAAAGAAGCTAGTAAAGATCCAGTTTTAGTAAATCCAAGTATTGATTTCCCGCTTGCATTATTCCAAGAGTCGAAAGATTTTTGATTTGATAAAACTGCTTGATAATTTTCTCCTACTATTGCTTTAGCTAATTCAGGATTTTGTAAAAGTGTTTGCTTTAATTTTCTGAATCCTTGCCTTTGATCTACTCCCAAAGTTAATGCATCTTGTTGTTGTTTTGAGAAAGCGTCTGCAAAAGATCCTTTGAAAAATACTCCCGGTCCACTTTTTGTAAATTGATTTGGAGAAACTCCAACTGGAGTTACATTTTCGAGAGGTATTTTGTCTAATCTTTTTTGTTGTCTTCTTTGTCTTCTAGCGTCTTCTTTTTGTTGCTTTTCTTTTTTATCTAAAAGATCTTTCCATAAACTTTCAACTTCAGCGGCTCTTTGTCTTTGTTGTTCATCTAAAAGTTTTGAAAATATTTTTTCATATTGACCTTGCTTTCTAACTTGCTTAGAAGGATCAGCTTTAGAACTTTCTCCTCCAAATGCTGCCTCAAAACCAAATGATTCTTTTGGAAGATTGTATTTAGCTAAAAATTCTTTTTCTAATAAAAGATTCCTGTACTCTGAAGCGCCTTGTTGCTGTCTAAATATTTCCTGTTCAGATAATTTAAAAACAGATTCTCTGCCTAAATCAATTAATTCTTTAGGCATCATCTTAGATTCGTAACCAAGTAACTTTTGGGCTTTAGCTGTTTTCCCAGCTTCTATTTCTTTTAATTTTTGTTCTATTGATTTTAACTGCTGTTCTCTGTAAATCTCTTGCCTCTTTAAAGAATCTGACATTGATTTGCTTAAAGAGAATTTTTCTAAACCGCTAGCTTTATCTATTTCTGATGAAAATAAATCTAACTGAACATTTGATTTAATTTTTTCGGGTTGAGCTTTTCCAGCGCCTATTTTAGTTTGCATTTCTCGCATTAATTGATTTCTTTTTGCGAGAGCTTGTTCAGCTTCTTGTCTTATTTGTTCTGGAGATTTGCCACCTATCGCTATTCCTAATTTATTAATAAATGAAGATTGACCAGTTTTATCAAAAGAAAGTTTTTTTGTTGCTAAAATATTTTGGGGTTTAGAAGTTTGAGGAGACTCTATTTTTGCAACTGGAGGCGTTGATGGCGTAGAAGCCGCAAGAGCTATTGGAACTGTTGGATCAGCTTTTAGATTAGCTAAAAGTTTTGCTACTGCTACTGACGAAACTCCAGCTAAAGGCCCTTTAGTAGCTTGACTAGGCATTCTACCAGTTTCAGAAATATATCTAATTGCATCAAGTGATTCTTGGTAGGCTCTTTTTTTAGGATCTAATAAAAATGATTGCTCAGATGTTTTTTGAGCAACAACCGACTCCTGCATCGGCAGTGTTATTGCCTCCAAAACTCCGCTTTTTTCTAAAGTAATTGCTCTTTGTAAAGCTTGTATAGCTTTTTCATTTTTAGTTTTTTTAGCTATTGCTAAATCTTTTTGCAAACTCCCTAATCTTTCTAATGGTCCTTTTCTAGCTGCTTCTCTAAGTTGTTTTCGTACATCAGATATTTCTTCCGTGTTTTGTTGTCTGTATCCTGCTGTTTTTAATTTTGCAGCCAATGCTTTAGCTTCTTTGCTTGAAAGATTTCCTAAATCTGCTTCTTGAAATAAATCTTGTAAAGCAGCTTCTTTAATTGCTTTTTGAATTTCTGGCGAAAGCCTGTTTGATCCAGATGGCAAAAATGTCTCCCCCGAAATAGCAGCTTGTAAAACAGCAGGGTCTGTTTTTTGTTTTATGATTTCTCTTTGTTCTTTAGAAGCTTTATTTAATTCAAATCTTGTATAAATAACCTCTGTAGCAAAAGCTATTTCTTTAAAATATTTTTTTTCTTCTAAAGCTGGCTCTAGAATTGTTGGTTCAACTGGGGCAGCTTTTTCAGTATTAGTTTTTTCCTTTTTTCCTGCAAAATTAGGAATAAAACCTTTACTGGCTAAACCAATACTTGCCAAACCATTAGGTTCCTCTA
>Ga0194129_10000737_pt1 | contig 59793 bp, 42 predicted proteins | sample TA2KigCa35mmetaG_FD_150862 | JGI IMG/M metagenome (GOLD analysis project Ga0194129, IMG submission 150862) | Freshwater microbial communities from Lake Tanganyika, Tanzania - TA2015038 Kigoma Deep Cast 35m | ecosystem: Environmental > Aquatic > Freshwater > Lake | place: Tanzania: Lake... | reverse complement strand
TAAATATGGTCCACACTCACCCTAGCGTATTCGCATAATTTTTTCGCATATTCGCGATTTGGTTCTCGTCGCGAAACATTCCAAGTGCCCCGATTCAAATGAGCGCTCGTTTTTTCTACCTCTCTCCAAGCCTTTGCCACTATCTGCTCGTCAGTAAGTGGCCCTGTCGGTAATATCGGAGGTGGCGGTAACGGCGGAATCGATGTTGGATGAATCACCTTCGCCGCCGCCGCCGCAGCTCTCGCCCTTGCGGCCCTTTCCTCCGCCGCCTCCGCCGCTGCTTGTGCGGCCGCTATCTCCGCCTCTGAAGGAGGTGGAGGAGGCAAGGGCGGCGGAATGACCACCGGTGGAACAGGCGGTTCCGGCGTCATTTTCATTCGAATATCCAATCCGATATCTTTCAACGAATTCGCAGCCAATTCCGACATTTCATTAAATGCGTCATTGAGTTGACCGCGCGCTGTAGCGCATTTGGCAGTATCGGGTTTTTGGAATGGGAATAATTTTTTGGCTTGGTGAGTCAATGCTTCTGTAAATGATGCGCCATCCGGTATCGTTCCATCGGACGTTCCCGCTGCCGCCGATGCCGCACCCACCGCCGTCGTATCCGAAAATGCTGGATTCTGGAACCGCAAGTCAGTGGTTGCGTCGCCACCAGCACTTCCGATAGGACCTTTTGGTAGCATTTGCGGTCCCTTCTCTGCGTCAATATTGAATACGCATAATGGCGCTCCGCCGCCACCTCCTGCGAGAGAAATCCGGTCCACTGGTTTTTTTTTCAGTATCAAATCCATCCGAGTGTCTGTCGGCACCGCCCCCGCCACCGCCCCCGCCGGAGGTTCGTTGAGTTTCGCAATGAATTCTTTCATCCCGCGCCCCGAGACGATTTCAGGCGCGGACAACTGAAAAAACGCCCATTTGGAAGTAGATTCGATGAAACTCCGATGTATACTTGGAGAATACCATATATACCGCGGTTTCGCAAACAACATCCCAACGACTTGAATCGTATTGTATTTGATTAACTTCGTAATGCTTTCTTTCAATTTCGTCTGGTCTTTCGGCGTAGGCGAACCCGCAGCACCTGATAATCCGAGTGTTTGGTCCAACTTCTTCTTCATATCCGAAATCGTGAACTCGATTTTTTTATTGGAGGTCAACTTCGTGGACCATTTCGCGCGGTAGGTATCGGGGTTGACGAGACCGGCTTTGTGTGCGTCCGCACCGCCCACACCGCCCGCACCGCCCGCGTCGCGATAATAATACTCGGCACTATCCGGTATGATTTCGCTGGGTTGAAGCCGCCCCTTTTGCGCAATTAGATTACATATATTTTTCAGTTTGCGCTCTTTCAATTGAATTTCTTGGCGCAGTTTCTGGATTTCGGGGTTTTTGGCTTCGTTGATTTTATCAAAATTGTTTTGTTCCTTCCGGATTTGACGTATGACTTCGTGGGTTACATCATATAATACGTAGAAAAGGAGGTCAATGCCGAAAGAGAGGTCTTTGGGTGATTCTTTGATATGATAAAGATGCCGTCCAAGTTCTTTCAAAAACTGATTGTGTTCTTCATAATCTACAATATCGATAAATCGTGTTAGTTCATTTCGGAATTTCATAAATTTTTCAACAAAATCGTTCGCAGGGGGTGGTTGTTTATATTCATTAATTAAAGTTTGGACATATTTTTCTTGTTTACTTTGGTCGTCAAGAAAATCTTTTAATATATCGCTATTGACACCGTTGATTTGGATTTCATTCACGGCATTTTTTGCTGAATTTTTCAATTCTTGTATTTGAACAGGTCCCACGTGTCTTTTAGATTCTCCAATTGAATGATTTTGATCTTGTAACTTTTGAATCGTAGCATCGATATACTTAGCCCCAAACGCCTCTTTGTCCTTCGTCTCTATATCCGTATCTTTATCAAACGGGTTATTCTTATTCGCTGGTTTACCCGCCAACAACCAATAAATATATTGAATGAGTTTATATGTCTTGTAAAAATATGTAGGCGTGTCTCTCCCTCCTCCAACGGATTTATTCTTACCGATGGCGTTATCGAATTCCTCAAAAACGTGATCTCCTCCAATGAGCGCCTTGAAATTTTCATTTTCGACGTCAATTGTCTTCAAAAATGTATTGATAATTTCATTGACTTGGAGATAAGGAAGATTATCTAACTGTAACCCATCGGTGATTACCTTTATTTCACCGTAGATATCATATAATTTTTTTTTGATAGTTTTATCAAATTTGTAACTACGTATGTCTCGCTCTTTTACGTCTATCGGGTCATTAAAATGTAAACCAATATCCTCGTAGACTTTCTCTAGAAATGTCTTATAGTGCTTTATATTCTCAATAAATTTCATTGGTTCTGTCCCATTACTTACATACAATTTGCCAAGTTCATCATATTTCTTCGCAATTTCATCCACCAGTTTCATTACGCCGCTCGCACCCACACCCGCACTCGCGCTCGCACTCGCCGCACCCGCGAATATGTCATCCACACTTATTTTCAGTGTTAACATTTCATCGCGCGGAAGTTCACGTTCTTGAATGAAAAAGGTGCTTGCGCTGTCATAAAATATCCATTCCGTATAATCCTTGTGCCATTTGTCGATTTTGCCTTGAATGGTGTCCGCGGTTTTCTTGTCGAGGTCGGTCGTCGCGCTGCTCCCCACACGCGACGTAGCCGCGGTCGCGGTCGCGGTCGCAGGTTTCCCCTGAATTGTATGTTTGTAAAACAGACTGTTATAGTTGTTCCCGTAACTCTTGACAACATCCGCCACCAACACCTGTGTTTCATCATTGCCCGCATTCTTCGCGAAATACTCTGCGATTTTCTGGTGGTTGATTTTGTATTGCGTAGGAATGAAGAGTTCAAGCAGATTTTTATTGGTTGAACCCGCGCGATGGTATACCATTTGTTCCAGTAACGGGATTTTCAGGGCGGATGAAATATTACCCGGGACGTATTTCGGTTGTGTTGAATTATTGATAACCCCATTTATTGGAATTTGTGGTAAATAACTTCGGTCCGCAATTTCATCTATATACGTATCGATATTTGAATCAATGGTCGTTATAATATCTGTAACGGGGATATAAGGCTGCGTCATTGTATTTATTAACAATACAGAATGCCTATATTCGTTATATACTCATTCTATTATATTCCGCGTCGCTTTACTCATTTCGCCTACGGTTCCACTCGCTCCGCTCCGCGGGTTCACCGAGTTCTGGGTTCCATTCTACGTGCTTACTCCGAATCACGCTTTGCCACCGCCACCGACCTTCGCGGGTTGTGACGACTCAAACGTATCATCTTTGAACAACTGATGATATTTCACGAGTTCTAAATGGTCAGTCTCTTCCTTCTCTTTCTTCGCCTTCTCCAGCGTATGAAGCGCATTACTGATTTCTAAATCGGTCACCTTCTTTTCTGGTCCGTGTTTCTCCGGTGTCATTGTATGTAAATCTCTAAATTTCGTCGGAATCACGCAATACTTGCTGTCCATATTCATCAAGTGGTCAACAATAATCGAAAAGCACGCGGTAATCACCAGCGCATAATAAATACTACGTGTTCCCATCCAGCTCACCGCGAATACAAGGACTTCTTTACTCATCAAGTATTTAATCCAGGATTCAGTGGATGAATTCAAGTCCAAATTAATATATCGCGACCCGATATTCAGGATAATCATCACAAAACCTGCGAAGAATGTGCTTGTATTCAGGTTATGGAAGAAGTTGTGCATCGCGGTAAGCACGCGTGAGTTCATAATATTGTTGGCCGGTGACTGAAGTGTGAAAAAGTTCGTCTTTCCAGAGAACAAATCTGTAAATGATTTCAAGGTGATGGGGGGTATGAGAGGAGATGATGCGATAGAACCGGGGGCGCCGCCGACTTGTTTCTGTGCCCCCGCCTGTGATGCCGGTGCTGCTGCTGCCGCTGCCGCCACTGGCATTTTTGCCGACGACGACGACGACGCCGCCGCCGACGACCTACGAAGACTACGATTTTTCTTTGAACTTGGCATATGAATACTAATAATACGAGAGATTTAAAACCGGCCACGGAAGGCATTTTTCAGTTTACGCATTCCTTGACGCGCCCCCTTTTTGAACTTCTCGCGGATTCGGAATCCTTCTGGTCCGAGCAGATTATCGGGGTCCAATTCAACACTTGTCGGCGCCAATACCGAGTCTTGTGATTTCCACTTACTAAATATCTCTTCAAACATTGTGGTAATATAGTTTATTTTGCGTTGAAATTCGCTTTTCCCTTCGTCGCTGTCGCCCTTGCCGTCGTCGCTGTCGTCGCTGTCGTAAGTATCGCGAAGGTCATACCCGCCCGCCTTGCCGCGATACGCATTTGTCCCTTCTTTCACATATGGTCCGTCCGCCTTTTCAGAGATATCCAAGTGCGAGAGACTCTGTTTATGCGCGGTGCCTGCGCCTGATGCGCCAACTACGGACTTGTCGCTAGTGGCACTGGCACTGGCACTTTTCGCAACAGCCCTGGATTTCGCGATTCTCTCGGCGTCTGCGTTTCCAATACTGTCCTGGTAAGCACCAAACGCCGACGTCGCGAGGACGATACACGCCATCAAAATCAATATGAAAACACTTCGTAGTTTCATAATCCTTAAAGATTATAGATATAATAAAATACGTCCTCGTGTATTCAATTAGGTATAAGGTGTTGTGCTAACTACCTTATCAAAATAATACGTGATTCCATAGATATACCGTTTTTCATCATTGGTATTGTATGTGTCGTCAAGAAGAGGGACGCGAAATATGTTATTGTAGCTGGCAATCGTTTCTATATCAGCCGTTTGTGTTAATGGTGTAAGTATGTTGTTTCCATCGGTGACCGCTTCTATCGTCTTATTATAATAACCGTATTTCTCTTCAAACAAAATCACCGCATTGGTTCTCTCGATGATTGCGAGATAGGACAACATCATACGCAATTCTTGAACCACTTCTTCTGAGATATTAATCGTATTGATATTGGCGGCATCATTTTTAGCTTGAGTTCGCATCATTTCTAGTATCTGGTCGATACGTTGACGATATCCGTATACTTTACCGTAGATTTCAATCTCACGCTGTTTTTTTGCGCTTTCGGATATGGGCTTTTCATTTGTTTTTTTCAGAAGCGCGCTATACGTAGTTTCACTTGCGTTGTCCGCATTATTTCCACGATTCAGAGGTTGAATATTCGAAAATTTGTCTGCTGGCTTGTCATTTCCTCCCGCAATCAAGGATACGTATGAAATGGACGCCGACCCCCCTTTCACTTCCGAATCCTGTAATTTTGTCAACCGTCGGCTATAACCTGCGGCGGCATCTGTCTGTGTATCAAATAGAACTCTGGTATTGAACCGATTGAGACACCTCGGAATATTGATGATGTCCTTGTTGATATTGTTATAGACGTTTTTTTTAAAATCGCGAAAATCGTTTCGTTTAATGGGGTCATAAACGCATTCTTTGAAATAGATGTATCGCTTTCCTTTCACACCGGATTCATCACTTGTATTATCTACCCACTTTCCTGCGAAGTTATAAATCCCGCTAATTTGTGCAGTGCGTGAATCTCCGAGGAGTTCATTGCTGCCGAACATCGTGACACCTCCTGCGCTACTTCCGATGGAGCATCGTTTACTGCTGAAATATTTATCGGTGAAATCGCGACTGTCCTCTTCAACGAACTTATTATAGCGTCGGTGGTCCACGCCGGAGTCATCGCCTTTGATGATTTTTACCGAAAATCCTTCTCGTCCGCCGCGTCCTCCGTGTTCGTGTTCGTGTTCGTCGTTGAGATTGTCGTATAGAGATACAGATACGCCAGTGGTAAGTTCGTCCTTATCTACGACACGGCGGGGGGAAGCGGCGGAAGTAAAAGAAACCGGAAACGTATTGGCGCCCGTGTCCGCTCCAAGAAACACCTCGGCAGATATCACGACAATACAAAGAAGAAGGAATAAGATGAATTCACGATATACCAATAACGATACGAGACCAATAAGTATCAAGATTCGCACGATGGCCGCCGTCGCATCACTTTGAATAACATTATGATATAACCACGAGAGAATATACTTGATGTTATACTCTAGATTCATCGTCTACTACTACTATTATTATGGGAGATATAATTCAATAGATATGACACGGATTCGTGTCTGCACGTGTCGTATCTATTACGGTTCACGAAGCACGAAGCACGAAGCACAGAGTGCTTGCTTACTTCGCCTTCAATTGCTTCTCAATGTCCTTGACAATATCGGGTTTCTGAGTCTCGGCACCTTCCTTCTCGGAGTCGCAGGATTCACCCTCGCACTTCTTCTTCTCGCCATCAAACCCTTCTTCCTCTTTCTTCTCCTTGTCCTCTGGCACTTCCATACCTTCGAAACCGTAATATCCGCTCATTGAGGCAATAATCGCGACAAATACGACGGCCAATAGACCAGCGGCAGTATGCTTCAATGAGAGAAACACGACGGCGGCCACAAAAATGAGTTTGCCTAAAACGTTGTTATACAAAAACCCTAGAAGATTGGGTTTAAGAACCATCACAACGATGAGAACGAGTAAAACACCTAAAGTGAGTCCTTTGTTTAATTTCACCATTTCGTCTTATATACATAACAAATATATTTTTCGTATATAACCAATAGAATTCACACCGAATTAAAATCTCATTTTTTTATAGGAGAATATGACATCTTTAGGTTTTTCAGAGTATTCCGCTGATAATAGTAATAACGACAATACACGAAATGGAAATGGAAATGGAAAACTCTACAATCGCCGAAGTGGCGGTGGCGGTGGCGGCGGTGGCAGCAGCAACCGAACCCTAAAGATACCGCGCAATACCGAATCCGGAACAGAACGAGGATTGTTACAATCCCCAAACGGCACAATTACTGGTATAACCAATGAAAATGGGAATAATAGTGGCGTCATACAACAAGCAGGTAAGAAAATCAAACAAATCAAGGATTATATTGAGAATATTCATCGTAAAGGGGGCGAAGACAGCGACGTGGAAGGTGATGATGAGAATATACTTCCGGCCTATCCAGCCCAAGGAATGGGGGTTTATGCGACAAATATTTCTCACTCCTCCGTGATTCCAGGAGTATCTAGCAGTGCGGGGGCGGCAGCAGCGGCAAATGGAAGCATCGGTGGTGGCAGCAGCGTCCGTAAAACAACACAAATGAATTCCCTAAACCCGGGGTCATCCTATTCATCTACATTATTGGAAGGTATGGACACGACAATGTTTCAAGGGGCGCCGACTTCGCCTTACTTCGAGAAACTTACAGGTATCCCAAGCGCACCGAAGAAGGACCCATTTAGCAGTTATACTGATGGTTCTGGAACCGGCACAGGGAAGACAAGCACTTACGCATCCCAATATTATGAACAGTTTGTCCCGTATGCGGAAACACTTGCGAATCAATTGGCGTCGGGTGGCGGAGTCAGTGGAGGTGGCGGTGCCGTTTCTGGCACAAATGCTGCTCTCATTGAGAAACTCAACTACATTATTCATATGTTGGAAGAGAAGAAGGATGAAAAGACGGGGCACGTCATTGAAGAACTGGTCTTGTATTGCTTTTTAGGCGTCTTTATCATCTTCGTGATTGACACCTTTACACGCGCGGCGTCGGGTGGAGGTAACGGCGGTGGCGGCGGCCGAGGAGGCGGGATGTTTGGCGGCGCAGTGCGTGGAAGTAGAGCGTTTACAGCATCGTCGTATGGAAGGTATCAGCGCTGATTTCGCCTCGGCTACACTAGGTTCGCCAAAGGCGAACCAACGCTACGCCTCGGCGGACTTAATTACATTATTTCATAGACGAGGTGTTCTGTGATATATTCGCCGAGGTCGAAAGAGGCAAGATAAGCACAGTCCGCCGAGGTGTAGCGTAGACGAGGCGAAGCCGAGCGTAGCGGAACCGAGGCAAAAGCGAAACCGAGGCGAAAGCGGCACTACGCGGTAAAGATATCCTTACACAGCGTTTCTTTCTCTATAATGGCATTATACATAATGTAATACCATTTCTCTCGCGATACAAGTGTCGCGCTACCAGCAGCAAGCATCGCATCAATCAAGAGATAGTTATGCGCAATGGTGTCGATACATACAAAGGACGGATGAAGTGTAGTGAGAGACATATGAAGTCCGCGGACAAACGTTTCATTATCACAGAGAGATTTCTCTCGGATGGATGATATTAATAAGGCGACGTCAACCGTGTCACTGCGTTCGTGATTGTTTTTTTGACGGTCATCGTCGCCCGTCGCACCCGTCGTCGCAGCGCCTCCACGCGCTTTCACCCGCCTACCAAACATATCATATTTCGGTTTTTCTACCGGCGGTAAATACTTCACAAGCGCCGTAGATGTTTCCGCGATATAACCGTGTAATTCCGAAATTCGATTCCCGCGGGTTCGCTTCGGTTTCGATTTCCGAGAGACAGAATCAGTATAGAAACGTTCACGATGACGACGCAACGCATCTGTTTGCGATACTTTTAAGATGGATGGCGCGAAGATATAGACTGCCAATACGCGCACTTGATTCAATACAAGCATAAATATCCGATAAATACCGCCTTGAACGAGAGATTGGAGTTGACTGAGTTCATAAAGAATACAGCAACGAAAATCTCTCGCGCGTTGATTTACAAAAGCATAAAATAGGGCGAAGTTCGTAGATGAAACAGGGACGATGGTCGTTCCGGGTGTGGCCGTGGTCGTAGCCGCGGCTGCGGCCGTGAACGTATACGTATAAACCGTCGTAAACGGCACGACAAACCACGGAATCTCATTGTATCGATATAATGTTTGTTCTCCCGCAATCTCTCGGGACTTCTGAATATATTCGGTGGTTTCAAGCAATTCGAGAGAATCACGTTCGCGCGTAGTATAACGCAACCACGCGAGATGGTCGCATACATAGATAGACACGGAGGAACCGCCGCCGCCGCTACCGAACGATAACATTATACGTGGTGTAAGGACGCAAACGCCTTTTATGACCGAAGTAGATGACGTTGTATCGCGAGCGCGACCGCACTCCGTTCCGAGCACACCAATAAACACCGAGAGACCGTGCGACTCTTTTGAGAGAATATACTCCAATGTATCTCTAGCGATACACACACGCCTCCCAGCCGTCACAATTTCGGTCTCAGGTCTTGATAAAAATGCGGCGATTCTCTCGTAAAGTATTGCGTCGCCGTCGCTGTAGACACGAACACTATCGTGATTCACGAAATGTAAAAATGGATACACGACGGTGTTATAACACCTTGTCCCCGATGAAACGAGAGAATTCATAATCCGGGTAATCTGGCCACCACCGAAGAACCGACTCATTGTCCATCGAAATGTCAGTGGTTGGTGATACCAGAAATAGGTTGAGAATTTCAATACACACACGCACGTGATGAATAACACGCATAGAACGAGGATGATATACGGCCACCATTCTACGACGAGTGACGCTGCCTCCGTCGCGTATTCTTTTGCGTGCTCCATTCTGAATGCTATACAAACCATTGAAAAGTCTACTATGCTTCCTACGCATTACGCCGGTTTTTTCAATATAAAGAGATACTGATACTCGTTGAGAACGTGAACTAAGTCCACCTGCCCCGTCACTGTAAATCCTACCTCCTTCGCAATCTCGAGCATCTCTCGGTTGGTCGGCATATAATACGTGTGAATATTCTCTCGCACTTTCCCCGTCTTATCATCCGTAAACTTCTCCACGAACTTCGCGACATTTTTTTCGCCAGTATTCTTCGTCGATGTCACGCTCTTCGACGTCTTCTGCGACGACGACGACGACGGTGGCGGCGAAATAAAGTCCGACTTATACTGAAAGCTCCGGAACTTTACGAGAGAATTCGTGATACGTTCCTTCGCATACGTCTGCGGTGACACCAAAAACAGGGGTTTCCCACCAGGCACAATCGGGTCAAAATGGTTTCGGTCGACCAAATGAAGGATGAGATACCCCTCCGGTTTCAACCACTGGTAACAATTCCGAAAGAATGCGCGCTTGTCTTTTACATAATACACCGTGAAATAGAAGCAAGTGAGGACATTGAATTCCTCTTCGCTAAATAACATCGGTTTCATAAAATCGCCTTGTATGAATTTAGACGACGGGTATAAATCTCTCGCATTCTGAAGCATCGGCGCAGATTTGTCGCAACCAATCACATTTGTCACACCCTTATGCTTCAATTGGTCGACATGATGCCCGCGTCCACACCCTAAGTCGCAGACCCGGAAATTCTTCTTATCACGTTCACTCCCATTTAGCGCGCCAGTAATACTAATGATTTCATCCACCTCCGCCTCAATCTTATTCGGTTGAATGAAGAGTTCGTCATAAATATCCGCATAAAACGCGTCATAAATTCGGTCATTTTCATACACCTTGTATTTCTCCGATTGCATCCCGGTGAATCCGTCTACTTGGGTGGATAAGTCACGTTTGATGAAACAGACGACCATTAATAATATCAGAAGAAATGTCAATATTTCCCATCGTGTGAGAGATTGTAAGTATTTAAATAAAGAGAGCATTCTCTATGTCTACGTCTATGTCTATGTCTATGTCTATGTCTATGTCTATGTCTATGTCTATGTCTACTAGTATTTCATTCTAAAATATTCTTATCGTTAATCTCGCGCGATTAAAAACCAACGACAATATACTTGCGTAGATTCGTTCGCGTATGTGCGAAATCAATGACATTCGCAGTGAAAGTGAATTTCGTGGTATCACTTTTTCGTCATATAAAAAAACGGATGTTCGTAAAGAATTATTGAATAGTCTTTCCAATTCAAAAGTAGAACCCGCATGTTATTGGAGTGCCGAACTCGTATGTTCTGGTCATTATTTAGAACTGTGGGACATTATTATAACGTTTGCCAGCAAGTATATTCATTTAGCCAACCCTAAACTCCCGCTTTATATTGAAATGCGGTATGAAAGTTTCAAGTCCATAATAACGAATGGTTATTTGGGAAATGAACTTCGCCTACGAAACCACCCGAAAATGCGGTCTCTTTTCGCGGAAATTATATGCGTCCTCGCGAATTCTAAGCGTCAACATAAATACGAAAGCGTAAAAATCAAAAAGAAGGAAGAATATGACATCGCGACAATGTCGCAACGCCTGAAAGCGCCACGCGTAGATTACGCGCAAGAATTCTTCCGAGAGAGAGACCCGAAAGAGATATTCATCGCGATGAACGAGTTCGCATACCATATCTCTCGCGATTCTAAAAACACGCTCTTGGCGTGCTATTGGGTGGAGTGGGTCGTAGAATTCGAGACATTATGTAAGGCGAAAAAAGAGACGTGTCGCTGTGAACGTCGCGCGTATATTCCAGTCGACGAGAAACTCCAATTTGACCCTATTTGGATGATATGGGATATGATTCTCTCGCGGAGCAATGATACCGAGGATTATTCACCACTTACACAAAAAATCGTGAATAGTCTATTGCGTCTTTATTGTATTCGGTTTACGCCGGGTGTTCGAAAGAAACGGCGTTATCTCATCTATTTCGCAATCTCGCTTCTTACTGCGGAATATGACACTCGCATTGAAATGATAAATGACCGACACGTAATTGAAACAGCAGTGGCGAATATTGATTCGGTATATAAGCAAATCAAACAGCACGAGATTAGTCCAGACACTGATTATTTATTTTCATCTGCCGGATACAATGGGGATAAAAATGGTGACCTTGAACGCACAATTAAACGTTTAGAAGCGTTGAATTCAATGAATACGATTGTTCGGAAAAAAGCAGAGGATTGTAGCGGTGGCACTGATACACATTCTAGCACGCAACCACCAAGAAAATATACTCCATATGAATAAACACTAACTACAAGGAGAAGCGATGATATAATGTATTCTATATATAACGCATACGCATACGCATACGATGTCACTTCCTACTTTTAAATTCACGAATATTGGTTCACCTACTAACAATGAACGTGTGAACAGTAGTCGTTCTGTCTCTTCAAAAATGGAAAAGTCGGGGATATTTTCAAGCATCAAAGATAAGGCGCAAGATACATTTAAAAACATAAAACTTCCTGAATTATCTCTCGAGACATCTGAATCAGATGTTGGAACAAGTGATATTGATAACGAGACCAGCAGTTTTTTTTCATTTTGGACGTTTATCAAACTTATTCTAGTTGTAGTAATTGTTTGGTTTATGTGGGGTAGTTTATCAAACAACGGTGATTTTCATTTAGGAATGGAGGAAGTCATTGATAAAGTGAAATCATTTTTGAAATCAATGGAAGATAAAGGACGTGAACTTGTTTCTCGAATAACGAATCAACCTATTCCGGTGAAGGACAAAGTTGCCGAGAGTGACGCCGAGAGTGACGCCGAGAGTGACACCGAGAGTGACGCCGAAAGTGACGGTGACAAAGGAAAACAAAGAGCGCGCGCTTCTGCGAATATACGTGTGTCTCCTGCGACACACATTCCACCGACTCCCCCGGCAATGACAAACAGTTCAGATAAAAAACCTGGATTCATAAATGACGACACGAAGTATACATTTTTAGATAAAGCCGACCGGAGTTATACAGGACCGGCACCTCGCGCAGACGATAGCACTAGCGTGACACAAAAACATCAGTCAGGTAAAGGAGGTTATTGTTATATCGGAGAAGACCGTGGATTCCGAAGTTGCGTTAAAGTAGAAGCAGCAGACAAATGTATGTCGGGGCAGGTTTTCTCAAGACAGGAGATTTGTGTAGACCCTACGTTGAGAGAATAATTGCTCACTTTGCTCACTTCGCTGGTCGCTGCGCCGCGTCGCTATCGCTCCTTGCTCCGCTCCCGACTCGTTCGCGCTTCGCTGCTCAATATTATAGTAAATAGTTACGCAATATAATATGAATATATTGTGTAATATGTATTCAAATTTTGTTTCATATTGAGCAGCGAAGCGCGAACGAGTCGGGAGCGATAGCGACGCGGCGCAGCGACCAGCGAAGTGAGCTTACACTGTCAAATACTTAATCTCTGGTGTATAGGTAAACGGTTCGCTTGTTGTGGGTTCACCATTTTGAAATACCAATGTAATAGTGACCGTATATGTTGTTCCTACCACAATAATGTCACGACCCAATGATGAAACTGGAATGCGAATTTTATGTTCGCCAGTTCCATTAATGACTTGACCGAATATATTCAAATTGGTCTGAAACGCAGAATTCAAATCGTTTACTTTAATCACTGTAATCCTATTTGTATCTACCCACGATGTATTAATCGTAAACGTCATATCGGTATACTGTAATCCAGCCGATGTATAATAACCATCCATACTGAATATGAGTGCCTTTGCGGTGAGTGGTCTTACGGTTAAAAATGCTGGTGAACTTGACGGACCTGTAAGGTATCCATTATATGCTTCAATCACGATAGAGTATGACCCATCTGTCAGGAAGGATTGACCGAGACGCCAAATATTTACGCTATATGAAGTTGCCGTATCTGTCGTGGATACATTATACGGCAATGTAATTGAGGTGGAGGTTATTGCTGGTGGAACTGGTGGTGGTAAAATCGTGATATTATACAACTTAATTGGACTTCCTCCTGTATCTGGTTTACTCCACACAACATTAATATAGTTCCGAGAGAGGTCTGTAAATGATGGTGGTAGTAATCCATATTTGGCCGACAATATGATGTTAGTCGGCGCACCCGGTTTCATTAGTGTTCGCGCGGTGATAATCGCAGATTCAGGACCAATCCCCACCGAATTGATGGGTTCAATCTTGATTTGATATTTGTTTTCATTGAGAAGATTTCGCAGAATATACCGCCGTGTTAAAGCACTACCCCCCGCATTCACTCCAACAATGACACTACTTATATCAAGTGTTTGTTTCGTCCAACTTGCTGCGCCATCTGCTGCCGCAGCAGTTATCGTTGTTTGAACCTTCCGGTAGTAAATATTGTATTGAGTTACAGGCGGCCCATTATACGCCCCCACAGCGACACCCGTATTTGCCGGGTCCGTCCATTTTAAATCCACCATCAAGTTTTGGCGTTCATCTACTGGTGTATAAAATCCAAAATCCGAAATAATCGACGGAACTGATGATGTCTTAATCGTGATGGTCGCAGGAACGCTTGATAATCCACGCACGTTCCCTGAAAACACCGATATATAGTATACGGTATTTGCGCGGATGATTTCAACCGACCCCGGTATGCGCTCGAATACTACCGAATTTCCGTTGATTTCTCCGGATATTTTATTAAATTCGGCAACGACACCTGCGGGGGGTTTATAGGGGAAAACGCTCTTATACGGCGCCCATGTCTTATTATCAACGGAGTAAGTGATGACATATCCAGTAATGGGAAACCCGCCATTGGAATCCGGCGCATCCCATACAAGCGTAATCCGATTATTGCTGTTATCGTATTCCGTAATGCGTAAATTCGTGGGTTCTGTAAGAACTGTTGTTGGTATATTCAATGTGACTTGAAGACCCGCCTTATATTCGTATGTTCGCCGATAATTGTAGAGATTCACAGATGGGTCAAGGCACAATAAACGCTCTTTTCCAGGAACACCACACGCGCTTGTAAGGCCACAAAGAATAGCGCGATTGGCCGGCGTTGTTGGACACGTCAATGTAAACACACCCCCAAGACCACCCGTTGATTGAGACAAATAGTTATTTTCATTCCCGATTTTTCGCATTAATTCCCCGCGCGATGCTTTCGCATATTTTTGATTTTTCGTAAACCCACCAACATTTTTGTTATATTTGAGAATCTCAGCCTTGCGGCGCATATCGTGTATCTCATCGATTTCGGTTGCTGTCAACGCGCGACCGGTTGCCGCGTCTACTAGATTTGACGGACGACATTCGGGTTTGAACCGCGTCCAGAATTCGCGATTGTATGGGTTGGTATAAAAGAGGTTTGTATTACAGTTGATGACCGCGGGGGTGATTTCAAAGACATTGACATCAAATATGGCGGTTTTTGCGTTGAAGTTCGTCGTCGCAGGTTGTGTCACTGTAATGGTGGCGGTTCCAGACCCATAGATAAATGCGGTATACACCGTGCTCGCACCTGCGCCGGTAACACGTATTTTCACCAGACTCTCATTGGAAGATGAAAATGTAAATGCGGCTTCCGCGTCGGTATTGTTTGACGCAGGAGGTGTAAGAACAAATGACCCCTCTGTCGTCATTTTATTCATATCTGCGAGACGATATACAGTAGAAGCGAGTCCTGTATTCACTGCCGGTATTTGTCCGACAAATGTTGGCAAGGATTTAATAATATTCAAGCGAATTGTAGTGGTAAATCCAGACGACTCGCCAATTCGCTGGGTCGAACGATTGTAGACAGGTGTCTCTTCCTGAAGAAAAAGAATACGTATTGGTGCAATTGTCCCATCCGCCAAGAGCGTCACTTTTTTGAATGTAATAAGATTTTCAACTATGGTGATGTTGTCGTTGCTGAATACGAAATCACGGTCACCCGCACCACGTGAGATATAATAAATAATGTTTTCGTAATCCAAGGTTCCGTCAATAATTTTTTTACGCGTGGTTGTCGCAAAATCCGTGATATTGAGCTCAATAAAACCATCCAGATATTCACGTGTGATGATGCCATTACTGTCCGCGTTTGGTATAGTGTATTTTCCTTCACCAGAGAATGGTTTTAATGTCAATGAAGAACTTGCTTTTAATAACGTAATTGGAAGTAGGATTTTTTTCTCATTGTATGAAATCGTGTCACCATCAATACCAGATGCCTGATACGCCGCCTGTTTTATTTCCATCCGAAAAAGTGCGCTGGTTTGGCCGTATGTGAAAACGCCAGATGAATCATAAATACCGTTAATCACGAGCGCGTGACGATAAGGAATACGAATTTCGGTTGCTCCAGGTCGCGTGTAGACCCCCACTTGGTTAAATGGGTCAGATGACGGTTGCGGAATAATATTATAATATGTACTGAATGAAACAATGGAAATCGATGCGTTGTTTGCTGGAAATGAAATCGTTATAGGAGTGCGGGTGTGATTGGATTGAATGTCTACCAGTGGAATGACACCGATAAGAGTGCTACGTAGGTTCAGTAGTTCGGTTGGAACATCGGTATTACGCGGCGGACTACCGTTAACTGGTATTGTAAATGTCCCATCTATCAACGTAAATGTAGTTCCGTATGTCAATGAATAAACATTGAAACGTGTTGCCTCTAGGCCTTCTCCTTCAATCTCAAAATAGACGTCGCCTGGGTTGTCAGGGTCATTTGGATTATCTTGCTGTAAATCTGGTATCCAAGTCGGGTTTATTGCTCCCGGTATTAACATTTATATTTTTTTACACGTATGTATATATATATCGATGGTTGCTGTAACGCCGTATCGCTGATATCTCAGTGTAAAAAAATATTATCGCATATACCAATTATTAGAGAGGTATGAACCGACATTCTTCGTGGCTTCTGAACCGGCACCTGATGTTGTTATCATCTTTAATTTGGGTCCTTCGTCAACAATGCTCTTGATTTTCGTTGAACCAATCGAATAATTAAAATACTGGATGGTGGATATATAACCACTAAAACGGTTCTTCGCCTTGTCTTCACCGATATTCACCTTGCCGTAATTCTGAAGCGGGATGCCTGCGGTCTTGCGGCGCTGTGCTAAACGACCATTGATATACAAATCAATCACGTTATTGGTGACACGGATGACCGCGTTTACCCAGTTCTTGATAGGAATATCGGTCGCAATGAGTTTCTCGTGTAGATTTTCGCGACCCGTTTTGTCACTTTTACCGCTTACATCCACGACTGCCAATAAAGACACATTACGACCTTTATCTGTCCTATCCGGGTTTGTCGCAGTTACATCATCAGAAAATTTGATATACATACCTGGTGCGTTATTGGGGTAGTAAATTCCGTCTTCGCTCGACTTTGTTCCTTCGCCACCCTTGCTAAAGATTCGAGAGTATTTTCCCAAATCAATCGGGACTTGATTGATATAAAACCACGCCGACCACGTATATTCTAAACCACCGTCCTCATTCATTGACCTGGCAATAAATACGGAATCCTTTTGTGCCGGGTCCTGTGAGACATTGATTGCGAGGTCTTCCGTATTTGCGGTTCCATCCAGGACATAGGGTGACATAGATGGAAGCATCAAATACGAGAGTCCAATAATGGAGAGTTTGATTGCGGTTGTTAACACAATAAATACCATCAGAATAAAGGCGAACTTTGCGACGAGACTGTTGGATTCCATAAATTCGCGTAAACCGAATCCACCACCACTACTACCAGACATTCCCGAAGAAGAAAGACCTGCGTCAGATGGTTTTGAAAATCCACTAAAAATACCGCCTCCGCCTCCGTTACCGCTGTCACTCATTTTTTATCAATTGTAATTTGGTATGATTATATATATCAAATAAAAAAACAATATACGCCTGAAAGTCGTATATTGTTACTCCATAAAGTCATATATTGTTACTCCTGAAAGTCGTATATCGTTCGCTGTCGCTGTCGCTGTCGCTATTTGCTGCGATTATGTGCTGACACTTGCTTGTTCCTGATTATCCACAATGAAACTCAACTTCACCTTGTATTTGTTGAGAAGGTCGCTCCAGGGGCTTCCGCCAAATCCTTGCGAGTAGATATCCCACGCTTCTTGTGGCGCAATCGGTGCTGCCTTCAGTTTGACATTGGTGATAAAACCAACATCGTTGTCTTTCGTTGCTTCGTCGCCTAAAATAATCATATCCGTTCCATTGAGTCTGGAACCTTGGTTTACAACGCACGATTTCACCAACTTTCCGTCGACATAAACATCCATTGCGGAACCATTGAAACTGACAATGAGATTCACCCATTTCTGAAGCGGAAATTCAGAGACGCAGTCCTCGCCGCTTACCGACGTGCCCGACCTGGGGAAAATCTGTATCGTATTCTCGTTTGCGTTCTTGAATTGGACCTGGAATAATGTATCTGCTGAACCCTTTAATGTATCTGCTGAACCCTTCTTGAATTGAATGATTTTCGTACCCGACCTCCAGTTTTTAATATAGAACCACATCGAAATCGCACTGTTCGCCTTAAAACTGTTCGGCAAGTTTGAACCGGTGAGTGTAGTTTGGTTGCCCCATTTTTGCATCATTCCTAAACTGGTGTAGGATGTCGTAAGTGCCTTAAAAATGACATACAACAATAAAAGAATGATAATCACCGCGAGAACAAGTTTGGAGTTCATTTGTTAATAATGTAGTATATTAATGTAGTATATTATTTTTGTATACATAATATGGATATAATTATCGCCGACTCCGTTGGCTCTGCTCCGCGCTTATCGGGTATATATTGTAGTCGTTCCAGCCTCCTTCATTTCATCTTGTATCGTCTTCGTTCCAATCATTGGCGGGTCCTGTGACTTCAGCATTGTATACGTCCACCGAATCTGTTCCTTGGTCAGCGGATATTTATGAAATGAGAAGTTACACATACTGCCATTAAGACCATCTTTGGTACCGACAGTAATCGGTTTCAGTTGAATATCCGGCATTAAAAAATCACTACGATTGATAAGTTTATTATTCAAGAAGAGGTCCATCGTCTTGCCATCATAATTCACGACGAAATAGTTCCATCGTTGAAGAGGAATATCCGCGTCGAGTTCATCGTCTTCGGTCAGCATCTGGAATTTCGTCTTTCGTTGCGCCGACCCATCCGCCGCAGATGATGCCTTCGTAAGCGCATTGTATTGTTTGCGTGAGTTATACACTTCAGTGACTTCAGAATTTCCGGTTGTTATATTCACAGTCGCACTTGTTAACTTCAGTTCATTGGTATATGGATTATATGTCATTTTGGGAGTATCTCCAAAGTTGAATATCTCTAAATCCCGGTTCTTGGTAGTTACCGAATTATTCAAGAGGAACCAACCTGAAATGGCGTAGTGATACCGTTTCTTCTCTTCAACAGGGCAGTTTGCTGCCTTGTCTTCCGGTGTTCGGTCGATTCCGGTATTATGGAAAATGAATACTTTCGGACTCTGCGTCGTCAAGTTGGTATCGTATTGCGGATTGAGTGGAACAGGTGCGCCCACCATTTGCGATGCGGAAGCTCCAATGTAGTTCAGGAGATAAGGTCCGCCATATAAGATGGCGATAAGCAGGAGTTCAATGGCGACGATAATCCAGATGGGGCGTGTTGTATCTCCCACCGCGGATTGCAAACTCTGAAGGAAGTCGAGGAACAAACAAGGAATATAGAGAATACACGCCCATAAGAATTTCAATAACTTCAGACCGAGGATGGATTTCGTGAGATGGAACAGAAACATAAACACGATGAGTGCTACCATTACACCGTGTTGCTTGTAATATGCGAGGGCACATAACACGATGAAGAACACCGTATTCATAATGAATCGGACATTGGAAAGGAGGTTTCGCAATGGCGCCATCTTTGGAGGTGCGCTGGCACCCGCCCCCGGTTCTCTCGGCAGGCGATTATCGATGAATTCTAAACCATAATGAAAAAAGAGAATCGCGATACCCAATACGGTCATACCAGTTACCGACATTCGGTTCTTGTCGTCGACATCACGGTCATATACCCAGACAATAATCATCAGCACGATGTAAATAATGTGGGTCAGCGCAAAGGTGAGTTGACGCATCGGACTATTCGCATCTTCGGGTTTCATATCATTGAAAAGGTAGTCTTCGGGGGACTTCTCCGCATTTGCGCTCTTGAATTTCTCTCGGAGGTGGGCGACGAACCCGGCAATGGCGACGATGGCCATAATGACGTAAATGGTGTGTGCGGTGGGAGAGTTCATCTGCGCGACGAACCCGCCGTCGGCCACATCTTGCTCCACGCCGCCTGCGCGATTGGTTGCGTCAATCTTGTATACATAATAAATGACCGAGAGAATCAATATAACGAATGAAACTGTTAGTAGGATAACCTTGATGAGTTTACCGATGGCGCTGACTTTGGTTTCGTCGATGCCGACAGGTTCGGATGTCGCGGGGGGAGCTGTTCCAGGGGCCGGTGCCGGTGCCGGTGCCACTGCTGCTATGGATGTTACACTTGCTGGACTGATGAGTTTGTCATCCAACGGGAACATACGAAGGTCTGTTTTAGAAGTCCATTTCGTAAAATCAAGTTTATCAAACTCTTCATTGTATTTTTCCTTGATGGCTTCCACGCCAGTCAATGACCCGATGCCGTAAAGAATAACCTTGAATATTGTTACAATGAGCCAAGGAATCAAATACACTGTGGTCAAAAGAAGACGAACACCGCGTGTGAAAATAGACTCTTTTTCGAAATTCGGGTCAGTGGGTGACCCTACTTTGGGTAGACTATGAAACCACGCAGGAAGAGACGAAGTTGCCCAAAGAACAACAAATCCGATAAACCACCCCCAATTTTCGGGGATCACTGGTAATTTATTATCAGTCGCGCGGTCTTGCGTCAAATATTTCCACCACGGGGACAATACAATAAAGAATATCGCACAGAATCCAACGATGGCAAAGACCCAGTTCCATTTTTTATCCGGATTGGCCGCACTATTATCATTATATTGCCACACCTGAATAGACTCGGCAAACTTTAAGATGGAATCAAGACCGCCAACATTAAGTTCTTTCACAATTGGAAGCAATAAAATGGCGCATAGTAAGAGACCAACAATCAAAACAATGAAAAAGGTGTCAATGAGTTCTTTTACACGAGGGAACATATCTCCGGTGAATGTATTGGCAATCCAATCACTTGTTCTGGGAGATGTTGTAATATTTGTAAAAAGAATAGAGACCCACATAATAATCAAAATCACGGATAGAAAGGGTATTAGTGAGAACAATTTGGCGAAACGGACAAACATTTGACTGAAATTATTGGTCGCGTTCTTATTGGATAAAATGGTGTCCCAGTCACTTGATAACATTTTGTCTTGTTTCACCTTTTCAGGATAAGTCTGGTTCAAAGTAGACAATTCGGTACCGGTAGCTACCGTGCAATCGGGTGGAGCTCTAAACACATATGAAAACGCATCCCATACACCAAATGAAACGGGTATTTTACCGCAATGCGCTAATTTCAAGCGGATATTGTAGAACATCAAAATAAATACTGTGATTATGATTGACAATGTGTAAAATACACCCATTACAGCGTGGTTTGGTGTTTTGATTTTTTCGTTGAGCCGTTCTTGCATTTTTGCATCTATCTGTTCGCTTGTAATATCCGCGCCAGGACCCGCTGGGTTATTTTTATTAAGGTCTTTTATTACTTCTGCTTTCAGTTGTTCGTAATATGGGCTACTACGGTCTACTGGTTTATTTTTTTCACTTGTTTCATCAATAACATAACCGATGGATACATTAATGAATACGATAAACGCGAGAAGTAATGTAAATAACCCTCCTTTATAGAAGGTAATTTGTGTTAATGAAAATGAACCTAGTAACAATATTGAAAATACGAGACCAAGAATAAGATAAATAATCCCGTGGGCGAGAAGTGGTTTGTTTTCAAATGAACCTTGTTCAGTTTCGGCCTTATTGAAATATATATTCGATTTTTTCTGACTTCCGGTGATAAGAATAGGACCAATTATTAAAAGCACCACCATAAAAAAACCGGATAATCCTTTTGAAAGGCGGGGTTCCACAGTATTATTTTGCCAAATCCAATATGCGACAATCGCGAATCCAACGATTTGTAAAATGAGGCCGATGCTTAACAATGTATTTGCGCTACTCAATGCGAGGTCATTTGATAGTTGCGTTTTGTCTTCTTTTGTGATTGTATTATCCTTCATTTTATCCTCAATTTGCTTTCCACGAACTACAAGTGGCACGCCAAACACGATACAAGCAATGATTCCCCCAATAATGCGCGTTGTTGTGAAATTATCATTGAACAAGTTATATAGACGTGGAAATACATTTTGAAACCAAGTACCATCACCAAAACCTTTTACAATTGCCGCGAACATTGGTATCAACATAAGAATGAGTATAGTTCCACCAATACCCATTAAAGCTTTTGACGGGTCGGCATCCTTTTCGCGATAAGCAGCCAAACTAGTGAAACCTAAAATAACGCCGAGAATAATTGCGACACTCGTAAAAACCCACTTCCATACATCCATTGTCATTCCTGACGCTCCTTGTGGAATCAGTAATTTATTATTCTCTTTTGCTTGAAGAAATCGGAATGGGTTCAGAAAATTGACGAAACCGGCAAATAAACATACGATGAGTAGCGTTGTAAACACCGCCCAATTATTTTCCATAAGGTCCCATGATATGAACCCTATTAGCAAAATAACCACCAATATGATGATAGGTAGGTAGTTCAATAATTTTTTTATGTGTAATGATTGTTCTATTGGTGCAGTCGGACTCGCTGGTACCGACGCTGGATTCATAATTTTTGAAATACTATAATTATAATGACACCCAGTTATAATTATAATATATATTAATGCGGCCTTCGCATCGCGTTTCTAGAGGAACGACATCGCCGTCTTTTTTCCGTGGCAATCCCGACACAAAGCGACTAAATTATCTACGTGATTGGAACCGCCGTGTTCTAAAGCGATGACGTGGTCCACTTCAAACCACGCGGGTAATTGACGCTGACAGTCCCCACATTTCCAACCCTGTTGTGCTGCGACATACTTCTTTTTGGTTTCACTGACGCTGCGCTTGCTAGAATTCTTGCCAGAGTTCAAGATACGGCGCTCGGCCGGGGTTCCGCCGGGGGTTCCGCCCCCCAACGACGGCTGTGCTATATTTGGCGTGGTTCTTACCCCCATTGCGCTACTCATCGCGCGGCCAATCGCACTGCCACTCACTCCGCTCGTTTGACCGCCCATCGCGCGGCCCATCGCACCGCCGTCGTGGGGGGTCGGAACCCCCGTCATATCAAAAAATGGTGTTATCATATCCGCGGTCCCCTTGCTTATCGGCATATACTTAATGATATCATTGGCGTGAAACATCAACTGCCTAGAGTTATCCGGATTACGACGCAAAAACAAGAAGAGCGAGAGACCGACGAACGCAAATGTCGCCATTTTTATCCACTTTTGATTCGTCTGGAATATTTTTGTCAACTTACCATCATAGTAGGTGTTTACAATAAGGAATGCTGCAACAAGAAATACGATATATTCGGCTTTTACCATTTTATGAGTCTGTGTGGTTATATATAGAAGCGAATAATATCGTCGGCATAATCGTCTTCGCCGTCAACGATTATGGTAATAATACGCCGCATATCCCAGCCCCACGACAACCAGTAAATACACGAGTTTCTCTCGGTATTTCAGTTCATCCAATATTTGGACCGACTTCGGGCGATAGTGTAAATAATATCTCTCGAGAGCGTCGTGTAAAGACATCTCGTCCTTCATAAGAAGGATATTATACCGATTATGGATGAAATGAACCCACTTAATAAACGAATCACGGCTATCTAAATAGGGTGTCACTGGGTATTTATCCAACATTCGCGCGAATTCGGATGACATTTCAGGGTCGGGAATTAGCATTGGAAAATTCTGGATGAAATCGTAGTATTTTTTACGGATGACATCATTGATATGGTCGGGATAATTGACCGCGGCAGTCATCAATACGAACCAATAATGTGGCCCCCATACTTTTGCGTCGAGTTTAAGCATTGCTTCGTCTGCTTCGTCGCTTCGCTTATAATCAAACGACATAAAAACAACGAGAGAATAACGTTAATACCTGGTGAAACGCAACGCGAGAATGGAATCAGAAAACGATGAAAAAGTAAACAATCCTAAATCAGCAATGTCTTATCTTGAAATTAGTCAAATGCGACAACAACAAAAACAACCATCGCCCGCATCGGTAACCCGTGGAAACGGTGGAGACCGAAACAAATACTTTTGTAACAATTGTAATCGGAATAATCACGTTTACAACAACTGCCGCGCACCAATTACAAGCATTGGCGTCATCGCATTTAGGTGTGGTGAAACTGGCCCTGAATTTCTGATGATACGCCGGCGCGATTCATTCGGGTTCGTGGACTTTATTCGCGGCAAGTATTCTCTCAACGACGAAGATTACATCCAGCGCATCATCGATGAAATGACAATGTCTGAAAAGGCAAATTTGACGCGTCTTACATTTGACCAGTTATGGCGGTTATTATGGGGTGATTATACGCGCGGCAGTCAGTATAAAAACGAAGAAAATGTCTCTTTTGAAAAATATCGCCAAGTTCTTGGCGGGATTCGGACAAAAGACGGACGTATCAAAAACCTCCAACATTTCATCGATGATTCGACTACACGTTGGACCGAGACGGAATGGGGATTTCCGAAAGGGCGCAGGAATTATAATGAGAAAGACTTGCCGTGCGCGTTGAGAGAATGCTTGGAAGAGACCGGATATGACATTACTGCGGAGAATGTTATCCAAAACATCGCCCCATTTGAAGAAATCTTTATGGGTTCAGATATGAAGTGTTATAAACAAAAGTATTTCTTAGCAATGGTAGATTTAGATAAGAAACCGAAGAAAGCACACGACATTATGGAGGTGGGTTTGATGAAATGGATGTCGTTTGATGAGTGTATTCGCACAATACGACCCTACAATTTAGAAAAAATCGGGATTGTTCGTAAAATCAATAACATATTATCCCGCTACAGAATATTTTGATGTGTAGTATTATTTGCTTGTATTTCCTTTTTATTTCGTATAGTTATATAAAGGATTACTGATTCTAACATAAAATGGAAAATCAGGATATCAATGAAGGTAATAAAGGAAATGGTTCAATATTCGTTCCAACACATTTATCAGGATTAAAGGAACGTTCATTTGTTCAACCGAAACCACGATTGCCCTTACAGAAGGCGGCGCCTATTGAAGAAGATGAAAATATACCTATAGAATTGACACTTGCCACATCGGCGTCTGGTGCGACTGCGGAAGAACCTCCTTCTGTTGCATCTGTTGCGACAGTCGCATTAGCAGTAATTCCAGATTCTGAATCCGAAACCGGTAAAACGACCAAATTTAAAAAAGGATTGAAAAAACCGAAAACATCCACTGCCAAGGGTGGGGTGGTGTCAGTTAACATTCCTTCTAGAGAATCATCGATAGAAAAAATGAAACGTGACTTAGAAGAAGGGCGTAAACGCCTCAAACCCGAAGAACTCAATAATCCATTTAGTAAGGAGTTCAACACTTTATTACTGAAAAAAGAACTGCTTGAACGAGAGATGACATTACACGATATTGGGATACTCGGAGGCGACGGTGATAGTGATAGCGACGCAGACGAGGCGGGCGCATCAGCAACTGCAGGATTATACCCCACTCTAAATGACCCCAACTTCAATACTAAAATCGCCCTTCGTAAAGAGTTCTTTGACACAAAAATGGATGTAGACCATACCAAAAACGTGGAAGAAGAGGCGGAAATTCTGTGTAACGCGCAAATTGAACTCGCACCAAATCAGCAATTCGTACGTAATTTTCTCTCCGTAGAGACACCGTATAATAGTTTATTGTTATATCACGGCCTCGGCACTGGAAAGACGTGTTCGGCAATTAGTGTTGCCGAAGAAATGCGCGATTATATGAATCAAATGGGGATAACTCAACAAATTATTGTCATAGCATCGCCGAACGTTCAAGAAAATTTCCGTCTTCAACTCTTTGATGAACGTGAACTCCGAGAGATTGAGCCGGGGGTATGGAATATTCGCGCGTGCACTGGGAATAAATTCATCAAAGAAATAAACCCGATGAATATGAAGGGGTTGACGCGTGATAAAGTGATTAAACAGATACGACGTCTTATTTCATCTCATTACACTTTTTTCGGTTATAATGAATTCGCGAATTATGCGAGGACGCACGCATCCAGTATTGGAATTTCACAGGATGACGCTGTAATACATGAAGTAAAGCGTAAAGGGGTAGCAGCATCAGTGGTTGCGACGAAAGTGCCTCGTAAAGGTCGTAAATCTGCTGCAGAAATTACCAAAGCTGCTGAAACAGAGACACTCGCGATTGAAACTTTATCCGTGGCGAAGTTGCGTAAATTATTCGCGAATACACTCATTATCATTGACGAGGTTCATAATATCCGTATCACCGATGATAACCGTGATAAACGTGTGGCGAAGATTTTGTTTCAAATTGTTCAGAAGGTAAACAATGTGCGCTTGTTGCTTCTCTCGGGAACACCAATGTATAATAGTTATAAGGAAATCGTTTGGTTGATAAACTTAATGAATTTGAACGACCGGCGTGCGACGATTGAAATTGCGGATGTATTTGATGACCGTGGAAATTTTCGTTTGGATCCCGATGGTCGAGAGATTGGAAAAGAATTACTCATTCGTAAGGCGACTGGGTATGTTTCATTTGTGCGTGGCGAAAACCCGTATACGTTTCCATATCGAATATTTCCGAGAGAACATTCACCAGAACATTCATTGCTTGCGTTCACCTCGGCAGGTGAAGGATACCCGCGAACACAATTAAACGGACGTCATATCGACCAACCAATTGAGCATATTGATGTATATATGACTCAGGCGGGTGATATTCAGGAGGCGGCATATCGTTTTATTATAAGTGATATGAAAGCAATGTATATTTACAAAAAAACGGCAATGGTGAAGCGTAAAAAGGCGGCAGCGGCAGCGGCGGTAGCAGCAGTGGAACCAGGAGCAGAAGGCAAAGGCAAAGGCAAAGGCAAAAAAGCCGTAATAGCAGCAGAGACCCCCGTCGCCATCAACGAAACCACCATCATTGAATCGGTGGATTTCCCATCTTTTGAAAATATGGACACGATTGGTTATGCTGCTGTTCAACGACCTCTTGAAGCATTGAATATGGTATACCCACATCCATCTCTCATTGAGTATATAAATAATCCTGACGACGAGTTTGATATTGCCGCGTGTATTGGTAAAGAAGGTCTACGGCATATTATGTCTTATGAAGAAGTAGGTAACCCTCCAATGCGCCAAAATTTTGAATACCGTCCAGAATTTACTAGAAACTTCAAGTTGCCAAATGGCGAAACAACAACAAAGGCGTCATCCCGAATCTTCGCACCCGACAATATTGGACGTTATTCAGCAAAAATAAAGAATATTTGCGAAAGCGTTCTAACAAGTGAAGGCATAATACTTGCTTACAGTCAATATATTGACGGTGGTGTCGTTCCGATTGCTCTTGCGTTAGAAGAAATTGGATTTACACGATATAGTGTAGCCGGTGCGAACTCTTCCTTATTTCGTAGCAAACCGGTTCCAAGTATTGATGCAATTACAATGCTTCCTCAACGACAGCATCAGATGGAATTCCCAGACCAACCGTTCCGTCCTGCGCGTTATTCGATAATTACAGGTGACCCCACAATCTCCCCCGACAATCTCTTTGAATTGAAAGCACTTACGAGTGAAGACAATACACACGGTGAAAATGTAAAAGTGGTTATTATTTCAGTTGCGGGAAGTGAAGGTCTGGATTTCAAGAATATCCGTCAAGTTCATATCCTTGAACCATGGTATAATATGAACCTCCTCGAGCAAATCATTGGGCGTGCCATCCGCAACTGTAGTCATAAACGTCTCCCATTTTCGCACCGAAATGTTGAATTGTATTTATACGGGAGTAAACTCACAAACCCCGATATAGAGGCGATAGACCTATATTTATACCGTCTATCGGAATTCAAAGCAGTTAAAATTGGCATAGTCTCTCGCGTTCTTCGCGCATCTTCAGTGGATTGTTTGTTAAACGTTCAGCATAATACACAAACTGCTGCGCAGTTGAATCAGGTCGTTAAACAGAATCTCTCGTCGCGAAAACAAATAGACTATCAAGTTGGTGCGCGCCCTTATTCTTCGTTGTGTGATTATATGGAACGGTGTGAGTATACATGTAGTCCAACATTTTCAAATGGTAAACCGATACAAGAACAAGAGGAGTTGTATGGTCTTGGAAACAGCGACAGCGACAGCGACAGCGACAGCGAAGAAAGCGAAGAAAGCGAAAAGGGTCGCTCTGGACGTAAAGGTGATGTTCGTCTGGATACATTTAATGAAAAGTTTATGTCGATGAATCTCGATAAAATCATCTATAAAATCCGTGAACTATTCAAAGAAAAATTCTTTTATAAAAAGACTGGAGCAAACGGTATTATTACAAACGTAAACAATATTCGTCATTATCCAGTGGCGCAAATCAATCTAGCGTTGTCACAAATGGTTTCCGACCCTAATGAATACGTAAATGACCGTTATGGACGTCTTGGGCGCATCATCAATATCGGTGATTATTATCTATTTCAACCGATTGAACTCAACAACAAACGCATAAGTATCCACGAACGAAGCACGCCAATTCCGTATAAACACGTTGCAGTAGAATATCCTCTTCCAGGAGAAATAACAGAAGATTACCTGAATATTCGTCCGGATATGGCTGCGTCAACGCCAGTTGTTCCAAACAAGAAAGTTGCTGCTGCGGTTGTAGCACAAAAAACAACGGCCATAACTGCACATCCACCTGAATCAGCAACAGCGGCAACAGAGGCAACAGCGGCAACAGCGGCAACAGAGGCAACAGAGATAGAAAACAAAGAAGACGTTGAAGAAAAAGAAGACGATATCGATATACTTCTTATGAATCTTACAAATAGGTTCGAAACTTGCCAGACTGTGTATGAAAAACCAACGAAAGACCAAGAAGAGTGGTATTATTATTGTGGTAAAATCCTGAACCAAATCTCTCAAACTGAAGAATTCCAAATTACAAAAGAACAACTATTGGAACTTGTTGTCGCAAATCTATTGGAACATTTGTTATACAACGACAGTTTAATGTTGATTCAACATTTGTATAAGAAGAATAACTATTCAATGTCATCAGCTAGTGGTGAGGGTCGGATTCAGTTACTTACCCCATTTGAGAGAATACTTCTGAATTACTACGCGCAACAAGTGATTATTCGTCCTTTGGTAGGAAAACGAGTTCTGAGTGTATCTGGTGGCGCGAATGCTTTGAATGTTCCTCACGACCAAGCCATTCTTCTTTTTCACGAAAAGAAAGACCCACAATTCGCACTTATTGTATTGCGACACGAAACAAATGAATGGAGACCAGCCGAACCTGAAGATCTCCGTGATTATGAACTTATTTTAGGCAATCTCAAAAATAGACACATCCAAAATATGAATACGATTATTGGGTTCATATCATTTTTTAAGAATGAATATTTGATATTTAAAGTAAAGACGATGACAAAGAAACGTGATAAAGGTGCACGATGCGACCAGTCTGGTAAAACCGAAGCCATTACAACAATAAATACCCTTCTATCTCTTTATCCACCCACATCTCGTGATGAGTATAAACTGACGATTGAAAACACCAAATTCAAGACACAAAAAGAATTATGCGTATTTGAAGAATTTATTTTGCGCATATTTAACCTTAAACGTGTAAATGGATACAAATGGTTCTTTACACCTGGAGAAACAATATTGTGTAATATTGAAAAACTGTATATAGAAAAATAAAGTATACGTGTATAGTAATATACGGAACGAAACAGAAACGTTATGAGTGTAATAAAACAACCTGTTATTGAAGGCGTCGTTCAATCCAAACCAAAACTAGGTATTTACACAACCATATTATTAACAAAAAAATTGCAAGTCCCCTTTCGTATTATTGGGCGAAACGTGAAAGATACACTTGAACATATTCTCTCAAAACTCGTAGAAGGAAAGTGTATGGCGGAGGGTTTCATACGTCCAAGTAGTGTGAAAATTCTCACGTATTCAAATGGAGTCATCGACGGAAAGTATGTTATATATGATGTTGTCTACGAATGTCTTTCGTGTTCTCTCGTCGAAGGTCTCGTATTTTCGTGCGTGATTAAGAATATTAGTTTGGCAGGTATTCGCGCAACACTCAATGAACCCAAGACGCCTGTTGTCGTATTTATTGCGCGGGACCATCATTATGACCGTGTTGGTTTTACACTTTTACAAGAAGAAGAAGAGATACGGGTGCGTGTTATCGGGCAACGTTTTGAAATAGGAGATGAAGCAATTTCGGTGATTGGTGAATTGGTCTAATGGTCACGAATAGAATTGAATAGAAACGAATGTATAATAATATAGAGTTAGTATAATATTATAATGGACTATACATTTACGTGCCTTCATTGTCACGAACCATTTGTTATTGCATACAAGGATTTCAACTGCCGAATATTACGTCACGGTGTATTCAAGTCAACCCTTGAGCCTATTCCACCTCACTCCACAAAAGAAGAATGTGAAGCATTGTTACAATCAGGAATGATTTATGGTTGCACTGGTCCGCTTCAGATTGTTGATTTGTCTGCTTCAGGGATGGATACACCCAACGGCAATTTTATGCTTGTTATATGTGACTACATATGAATAAAATTGATAATAATATAAACGTATTTATTGAATAGATATAGCCTATCATTGTCAATGGACGCCAATGTTGCTGTAGCCGTTGAGGTTTATGTGACCGACAAATCACCAGCGAAACGTGTTATTCGTCCAAAAAAGAATATGACAAAGATACAAATAGACACACCCAACGATATTGTTCAACCATCACCAGCACCATCACCAGCACCATCACCAGCACCATCACCAGCACCATCACCAGCACCAGCACCAGCACCATCACCAGCACCATCACCAGCACCAGCACCAGCACCAGCACCTTACTGTGACCCGTCACTATTTACAAAACGTTCTATAAAACGCACAATCACCATTCCATTTTACAATATCAAATTTGGAATCAACTTAAGAGAGTTATTGACAATAGAACTTGCGAAGAGAATTGAAGGACATTGTTCGGTGGAAGGATATATTTGTCCAAAATCAATAGTTATTCAAAATCATTCGTCTGGACGACTTAGTGGCGCAAATATTGCTTTCGATATTGTCGCAGATTGTCTTATCTGCTTTCCAGACGAACAGAGTGTGATAAAATGCGTAGTCAAGACGATTACACAAGCCGGTATACGCGCTGGAGCTACGGAACTGACGGATGGATGTTTATCTCCAATTGAAGTCTTTCTATCACGTGATATGAATAACAAGCAAGGTGAATTATTCTCTCGGATTGAAGAAAATGATATCTTGATGGTGGAAGTGGTCGGACGGCGTTTTGTATTGCACGATACACACGTTACAGTAATTGCGATGTTAGTTGATGTGATTTCAGCAAAGTCGTCGGAGTCGTCGGTCTAATGGTAAAGGGCATAAAGTTTAATCTGTGAATACTATGTAAAATGACATCGGTTTATGATACTGCAATGGTTGTTGTTCCTTTTCCATCTCAAGATGCAGTAATCGCGAGTCTTACAACAATGAACGAACTTCAACACATTGCGCAAAAAGTGGAAGCAAAAACAAATTACTTAATGATGTTGAAAGATGGGATTGAAACTATGCCTCAGGTTCATCAAATTGAAATTTTACGTATCCTTCATAAAAAGAAGACGCAACTCAATGAAAATAAAAATGGTGTCTTTGTTAATATTTCCAAGTTAAATGATGCTATATTACAAGAGTTAGAGGATTATATGAAGTATGTAATTCAACAGGAAAAACAATTGAGTGAAGTTGAGACGCAAAAAGAGTTTCTTACGAAGGAATATTTTGATAATAAGACGCATAAAGATAATTAGTGTATATTATATACCTGACAATGGCGCGAAATCACAACGATGTCATCATTCCGTGTTTATATAACTCTTTTTCATTTAAACCTCATAATGATGCAATTGTATACTATGAATGTTATCAACGAAAGCGTTCTGACCCAGATATGATATTATCACATAGATTAATTCCAGAATCAGAATCAGAATCAGAATCAGAATCAGAATCAGAATCAGAATCAGACACGGAGTTGTCGTCGGATGGTACGCACGCTTTCCACCCAGATATCATGGTGCGTTACGCATACACAATTACACACACAGGCGCAACAGACACGCTTCTTTGGTTGTTATATGTGATGATATATGGCATAGAAAAATACGAAACTGTTGATAATCATTATACTGAATCAAATCGTTTCAAGTTTGAATGTATTGAATTACTACGAACATATAAACCTATCTTAAAAGCCAATAAAATCAAACTCAATGAACACGAAGAAACATTGGTTCATAAACCGTTCATTCACCTTGAAACCTTACGCGCGATTGCTCTATGTAAAGGAATATCAGTTTGTTATGTCCATCAACGAAAATATTTTCGATGCGATAATGGCAATGGTGCCGGCTCCTGCGGTGCTTTCATAATTGAAAAAATCAACGGAAAATACGTATTGTATTTGGCACCAGGGGACCTTCGGGAAAAGTATTTGAATTTTATAACATCGAATTATTGGCAGATGGAAAGCATCTCTGCGCCCATTCGCCCCATATCTGCGTATAAACTGCCAGACCTTGTCGATATTTCAACACGACTGGGATTACCAATTGTAAACATTATTCCGGGTAAGTTTGGGTCAATGGGAACTGAAAAACGAAAAACGAAACCCGAGTTATACGAAGCAATAAAATTGAAAGTATATCTATGAAATAATGTATAAATAATATCCTATTCATATATATACAATGCCGATTAAAAGAGGACGCGGGTTGTCGTCGTCGTCAGGCGCGTCGTCTGACTTGTCGTCAGAATTCACACGTGTCGTCTCTCAATATTTAGAAGGCTTACTTGATAAAACAGATGGAATACCTGAATTAGAAATACGGTTTGGAACACGTGGTAATGCGCCAACAACGAGAGAAAATTTTGACGGTGTTCTTCAAAAATTATTGTCGTCAGGATTCACGTTTATGAAGAAGAATGCGTATTCTCTAAAAATTCAAAACGAATTCATCGACCAGAAAACGGGACAAACCAAACTTTCGTTGATTCGCGCAGAAATCCACGGCATCAATGACGTTCAAAATTATTGTAAGACGAATATGCCGGATGAGAAGTATGTGCTCTTCACACAGAAAATGTATGCGAAGGCGCCAGGAATGGCGACAGGTGCAGCAGGTGATACTATCCATCCGGTTATCTTCCACAATTTCAATTTCAAGGTGAGTTATCAACGTGAAAAGCGTATCGCGAATACAAGCACACTTGCGCGGTCGATTTTGAAGACATGGAACGACAATAAGAAGACATTCCGCTATATCAACCGCAGCACATTGAAACATCCCGACTTTCCCTTTCAGATTGATATGAGTGTTGTCAAAGAGTCGCAGAAAGACCAGACGGGTTATATTTCTGCGTCAACATTTGAAGCAGCACGAGTGCTCGACAGTCCAATTCGGTATGAGATTGAGATTGAAGTCATCAATGACCTCGTTGGCCCAGGGACTGCATTTAATCATCATAAGCATCTACTTGATAATCTTCGCAAAGTTATTAAAATTGTGATGTCGGGGTTTCAAGGCACAAACTATCCAGTTTCATTATCTGAAATGCGCAGTGTCCAACGTCGTTATTATGAACTTCTTTATCCAGAAGAAGGACGTGGCGGACGTCATGGTGACGAAGACGAAGACGGTGACGGTGACGGTGACGGTGATGGTGACGACCAAGGCAGCAGCAGCAGCAGCGACGACCGTGACGCACCCCCCGTAATTTTACGTGGTAAACATTTCATTGGACCTGCGTCATATACACTTCAAATGGAAAATATTCGCCCACTTGATTCTGACTCACGTGTTCCCAATATTCGTATGAATTATTCTGTTACAGAAAAAGCGGATGGACAACGGAAACTCCTCTTCGTTACACCAAAGACCGGTCACATATACCTCATCGATATGAATATGAATTTTCAATTCACTGGCGCAGTTTCATTGAACGCAAAACTTTATAACTCGATCCTCGATGGTGAACACATTCTTCATAATAAGAGCGGGCAATTCATCAACTTGTTCCTTGTATTTGACGTCTATTTCGTCCATAAAGCAGATATTCGGTCACGACTCTTCTTTCCAGTCTCCGTAAATGAAGACGAAGTTCTCACGAATTTTCGTCTTCCTTTAATGGAAAGTCTCGTGAAAAATCTTCAACTGAAGTGTGTATCTGGTGGAGTGGATTCATTACCGCCAATTCGTATTGAAACTAAGAAGTTTGAAATCGCGTCGTCGTCGTCGTCGTCGTCGCGGTCAATCTTTGATTGTTGTGCAGTAATTTTGCGTAAATGCAACGAACATCAGTTCGAGTATCACACGGATGGTCTTATATTTACACCGATTGATTTCGGGGTTGGAAGCACTATTCGAAATGATAATACGGTTGCTGGTCCACTTTACAAAACAACATGGGAGTATTCGTTTAAGTGGAAACCAGCACATATGAACACCATTGATTTTCTCGTCACTACAAAGAAGGGTGAAGATTCAGAAGACCTTGTTACGAATATATTCAAGTCGGGAGTAGATATGTCAAGGTGTATACAGATTCAGCAACATAAAACACTTATTCTTCGTGTTGGATACGACGAAAAAAAACACGGGCATCTGAATCCGTGTGTTACGATAATTGAGGGCGGCGGAGGCGACACCGGGACCGGGGTCGGGACCGGCGACGCATACAAACCTGCACCATTTTACCCGACATATCCATATGACGACCAAGCACACATTTGTCATATTATGTTGCGCCCCGATGAAGCCGGTGTCAATCAAATGATGACGTTAGAAAATGATGTATTCCAGGATGAAACCATCGTAGAGTTCAGTTATGACTCATCCAAACCAGTTAATTGGCGATGGCAACCGCTTCGTGTTCGTCACGATAAGACAGCTGAATATCGTAGTGGTGGAAAGAACTATGGAAACGCATACCACGTAGCAAACAGTAACTGGCATTCCATCCATAATGCGATTACACCTGAAATGATAATGACCGGTAATGGTATTCCCGATGAACTTGTAAGCAATGACATATATTACAATCACACAGAAATATCGTCTACGTCGTATTTGAGTGGGCGTGGTGGCGGTGGCAGCAGTCGAACTCTTGCCAAATGTATGCGTGATTTTCATAACCTTTTCGTGAAACGCAAACTGATTATGAGCGTTGCACGACCAGGCTATACATTGATAGACCTTGCTGTAGGAAAAGGTGGTGATTTACCAAAATGGATTGCTTCCAAACTCGGATTTGTTTTCGGGATTGACTATTCCAAAGACAATCTGGAGCATAAATTTGATGGTGTGTGCGCTAGGTATCTTGACGTGAAACGTAACAAACAAAATATACCTGACGCAATATTTATTCACGGAGACAGTAGTAAAGAGATTCGCACGGGTCAAGTCGCAATAAGCGAGAGATATAGACTTATTACACGCGCAATATTTGGTGAAGGTGCAAAAGACGCGAGTATTCTTGGTCGCGGTGTTTATCCACATTATGGTCGCGGTGCTGACGGATTTGATATTTGCTCGGTACAGTTCGCGATTCACTACTTCTTTGAGAATATTGTGAAACTTCATACTTTTCTTCAAAACGTGGCAGAGTGCACCAAATTAGGCGGGTATTTCATTGGAACGTGCTTTGATGGTTTGAGAATATTCCAAGCGTTAGCGCGTTTAGAGAGTGGAAGCGAACTCACGGTTCTTCGTGGCAGTGGTGCAAATGGCAACGACCCCGAAAAAATGTGGTCAGTGCGTAAAAAGTATTATCAGACACATTTTGAACCAGATACTAGCAGTATTGGGTATGAAATAGAGGTTTACCAAGACACTATCAATAAAGTGACTAAGGAATACCTAGTGAATTTCGACTACTTAACACAAGTTCTTGAGAATTATGGATTTGACCTTGTTACTCCAGAGGAAGCCGAGACTACTCTTACATTTCCAATGCCAGATGGAACAGCAACATTTGAAACAATGTTTCATCATATGGATGCGGAGTGCAGTGAAAGTAGAACAGGAGAATATGGTTCAGCAATGTTTATGAGTGAACAAGAAAAACAAGTATCATTTTATAATCGGTATTTCATCTTTCGTAAGAATAGAAATATCAATGCGAAACATTTGAAAAATAGTTTCTTGAGTTACGCAGGATTACAAGAAGAACAAGACCGCGTTATAGCAGGTGTAGAAGCCTCATCTAGAGAGAATAAAGGTGAAGATGAATTGGTTGCTGAAAAACTTGCTCTTGAAAAGATTGCAAGAGCGTCACATCCGATTGATGTGGCTACGAAGCCTGCGGTTGCTGCGCATATTATTGAAAAAACTATAGAAGCAGCATCACTGCCGCCAGTGGCAATATCCGCAAGTGAAAGCGGAAAACCTAGCGCGACAATCAAAAATAAACCCAAAAAACTTCGTGTGAAAACGGCAAAGGCAGTCGCAACAGTGGACACTGCCATAATGGTGGCTCCTCAAGAACAAGAAGCGCCATCAGCACCAATTGCACAAATTGAAAAGAATATAAAAAAAAAAACAAAGAAGGTTGCAGTCACTACAACAGATGAACCAACAGCAATAGGTGCTCCCACTCCTGCTCCTGCTCCTGCTCGAAAAACAAAGAAAAAAACAGACTTATAGAGAATTTCGTATTACATATAATTGAATGTTTAAATCTACAAAGAATTGTTTCAAATCATTAGAGACGATAGACACTGTCACTAATGAATCTCATAATAAATTTTGTAATGGACTTTCATATTATAATCATTTTTTATTACCACAAGTTGGTATAAATATAAACAATGAAACTGGTAAAATTACACCTATTCCTATTCATATCGAAACGATGAACCGTGACAGTGACTGTCACCGTGACCGTGTTATTGTTTCATCCTCGGTGTATTCACATTTGTGCAATATTAAACATCAAATCGCAAAATACCAAGAATCTTGGGATAATACTAAGAAGTTCACGAATCCTTATGAGTATATTCATACAAATATAGTTGGTAATAAAACAAATATAAGTAAACTTCGCCCTTTATCACGGTCATTTTATAAAATGATTGAAATCATAAAAAATTATAATATTCTCTCGCAGTATAGTGACACCATTTGTGACCGACCTGATGTTCGAATGGGTATGCGTACATTCCATTTGGCAGAAGGTCCTGGTGGATTTATTGAAGCCATAGCATATTTGCGTGGTATGGAGTATCAAAATACAATAGGAACAACCATCACTACTACGTCAAATGTATCAAGTATATCTGGAACTACGCAAGTTCAGATTCTGAAACGTAATACTGAACTTCACAATGAGGTAATGAAAGACTTGGAGCAATTAAAATTATCACGTCGTATATTTGAGAATCAAAAAGAAATGACTTTTACAATGCCTTCTGTGTCACCAATATATGGTAATGACCGTTATTATGGAATGACACTTGTTAATGACGACCCAATATGTCCTGGGTGGAAAAAAACACGAACATTTCTTGAACAACATCCGAACGTCATTATAGAAACAGGCGCAGATAAAACCGGAAATCTTATATCTACGGAAAATTTCAAGGAGTGCGCCTTCAAATACCAGAATAAAATGGATCTAATAACTGCAGATGGCGGGTTTGATTTTTCAGTGGACTTCAATAATCAAGAAAATATGGCTGCGCAACTTATTTTATGTGAAGTGTTTTATGCTCTTGCACTTCAAAAACAGGGAGGGACATTTATACTCAAAATCTTTGACGTATTTCATAAACCGACTATAGATATATTATATATATTGTGTTACTATTACAGCAATGTATCAATTATAAAACCACATACAAGTCGAATTGCCAACTCTGAAAAATATGTAGTATGTCAAGGGTTTAAAATGTTTGATTCTAGTGAAATCATAGAACAGATTATTAGTTTAATGCCACAACTAACATTGGCGTGTAAGACACGAGAAGGAAGTTATAATAATCAAGGTAATGAATGTGATACAGATGAACACAATGAAATTGTGTCTATTTTACCGGAAGAACATGACCTCTTTTTTTTGAACAAGATAGAAGAAATGAATGCTATGGTAAGTTTTCAACAAATTGAAAACATCACCTCCACATTATCGATTATAACAAACTATCGAAATGCGGAAAAGTTAGACCAGTTTAAAAAAACCAATATAAACAAATGTATTGCGTGGTGTGAATATTATGACATCCCATACAATATTCATCATCAGAGTATACAGTCTACAAATATATTTCTTCACCGCACCGCAATGAATACACAAAATGGACAAACTGTGTCAGGAAATTCACAACTTGCAGCAGCAACAACCACGTAGTAAAACAGTCTAAATATATATCAAAATGTATGGTAGTATAGTTAAGATGCAAAGCACACTTCAATTCATTGCATGTCAACTCAAGAAACCGAGAGAACGATTTGAGACGATATTGGAACCTCTGCAAGCACTGCTTCAAATCGGGTTTCTTACATTTTATCCTATTGGAACGAAATTAGCAATTCACAATAATATTCTTACTGTTCAAGCACCGGGATATACGCAAAATGTCCGGCGCTGGTATAATAATGACAAAAAGGAGGATGTATTCTACTTATACAATGTATTTTCTCGGTTCAATAAGTTTTATAAGACGGTGCTTAGTGCGGATTACAATCAAGCATTATTTACTCTTCTTCACGAACTTGCAAAGTCAGGAATCAATAATCTCACGCGGACTTATAATCAAACCGATAAAATTCATATTCTTCATACACTTCAAATGTATAAGGGTATGTTGGATAATCCAGAGTTGGCGAGACGACTTGCGAATCGGGGAGATGACTCCTCTACTGGAACGTCAGTAACGACGACTGAAGACGAATTACAATTTCCTTCAAGAGTGAAAAGTCCGACGTCTTCACCACCGTTGCGTCCAATGAATACAATTGTATCGGTAAGCGCGGGTGCGGGTGCGGGTGCGTTAACGGTTCCAAACGATAGTATTGTAGACACTAATGTGGATTTGATATTCGTGAAAATAACAGATTTATATTCTCAAGAAGATTACACAATTATTTACCAAACACTCTTGAAAATTCAAAATGATCCGCAGTATTATTTACACTACATAGAAGGTCTGAATAAAATTATGGAGCCGGTAAATCTTCGCATCAAGAAATGGATTGATGACAATATCGTGTTTTAATAATTGCGTCAGCAAGGCGCATACTAATCCATCTCCAACTTCACCCAACACGGTTTGTATGTTGCGTTTGTGAGTTCGCCCTTGATTCTACGAGAGAATTCTGGAAACGGGATTTTGATTTTAACGTCTTCGCCAGTTTTAACGAATGTTTGAAGTTGTTTATATAACTCGCGTATAGCAGGATAAGATACATTCATTTGAAGTTCGGTCAATTTATCCATAATCGGACGAATCTGAGCGCGACGTTGTTCTATTGTGCGCTCGGTCTGAAATGGGACGGTAATGGCGCTGGCAGCACTTTGTTTATTTTTTCTGGGGTTGCGCCGGAGGTTGCGCCCCCCTTTGACGTTATGGGGGGTGTCGTGGGTGTCGTGGGTGTCGTGGGTGTCGTGGGTGTCGTGGGTGTCGTGGGTGTCGTGGTCATCAGTATGTATATACGGTGCTTCGATATGAATATCTGCGAGGTCTTCAGGGATTAGGATTGACTCTTGGCGCAACTTGTCTTCAAAAGTCATCGTTTGCTGTGTCATTGAAGTCGTTGTTTCAGTATCGGTGGTTGCGTCTTGTAGATTTGCACTTACATCCATTGAAATAGTAGTTCCCATTTGTGTAATTAGAAGATTATTTATATTACAATATGGATAGATTTATACCTTAATTTGTTTTTACAATAAAAAAGTGTTTTTGTTTTTTGTTTTTTGTTTTTTGTAGTGCGCGTTTGTTTTTTATTACGGTGCTTGTTGCTGTGCTTGTTGCTGTGCTTGTTGCTGTGCTTGTTGCTGTGCTTGAAATACTGCGGCTTGTTCTGGGTGGAATGTCCGTAGTGATTCTAGTTTCATCCAGTTATACATATATGTTACAACATATTGGTTTGGTGCTGCTTCACCCATTTTAACTGGAATTACACGAACACCCCCGCCACACTGTGCCAAATCACGTTTGGCGCGAATTGAATCCTCGGATGGAATAGCCACAAAGTTACCTCTTACATGCATAAGTGTTCCACGGTGTTCCTTGTTCTCCGTATAGTCGGAGTTGCATTCTCCTGTTATAGGAATTCTTTTCGTTTTATCCTCATTGAGATGTTCTTTCGCCCATTGTTTGGCAGCATTTGGAGATGTTTGAAATGGAGAATGGTCCCATTTTTTGAGAATGTTATCCGCTTCTGCAATGACAATGTCTTGACGGTCCAATCCGGAAATCATTGAATGATGCACCATTGTTGGTTTTGATGTAACTCGTCCGCCCTTGCTTTTCAGTGTTGTTGACGAATAATCCGAATTTTTATAGTCACAACCTCCTTCAAACCATTTCAAATACAATTCAATTGCATCAAGGTCGCCGTAATGCACAGGACGCCACTCTGGATGCGCCAGTTCTTCTGCGTCATAATCGTATGTATTGCAGAAACGAGCAATGAGACCCTGAGCAGCACTTGTTACATTTTGTCCGCGAGGAGGTTCTTCAAAAGAACCACCAACGTGCGTTCGTTCAATTCGCTTTGATGCTCTCCAAAATCCTTTGATGAAGATAATCGTATGTGCATCAGGGGCATTTTTCATTCTGACATCAATGTCAACGATGCGTTCGTCTGAGTTGTAATCAAACCAATTCCATCCCATACGAGAAGCCGCGTTTTTCATCCAACCCATAAGTTCGGTTGATTTTGTCAACAACCGAATTGGGAAGTATTTCTTGGTGGGGCATTCGGTGTAACGAGTCTGCCAGGATGCAATAAACTGCTGAACACTTTCTTTCGTAGTAAACACAGGTGCTTTACGAATACGCCGTTCATTCAACATAACACGAAATCCTTTGTAGGATGGACTGGGCTCCAATTTGATGATTTCTTTCTTCGTTCCCCACGCAGTGCTGTCCCACAAAATTGCATCAGGCGTGGCGGATACTTCAAGGACACGAATAGAGTTTTGGATCGCATATTCAACGTGGATAACTCCTGTGCTTTGAAACATCTTCGACATTTTCATATCCTTTCCAGCCGCAATGTGGCATTCGTCATTGACAATCAATCCATTCTTAAGAACGGCGATTTTTTCTTCTATTTTTGAGATTTCACCGCGGTGACGAATATTTTCTTTGAATGCAGGAATCATACTTCGTTGCATGTCATTTCTCCACTGCACATCGCTCATTCCAGAAAGAATATACGTGTCTTCAGTGAGAACACACAAGTTGTCGTCAGCGTGTGTCGCGAGTTGAGTACATACCTCCAACATAACTCCAGTCTTACCAGCACCGGGTTGTGCAACCAATATTGTGAGATACTTACCGGATTGAAAGGCCTGAATAACCTTTTGCGCTGCTTCTTTTTGATTGGGATACGTCAATTGACGCCCTTCTCTTTGTTTCATCTTTTGCATCATTGTATATTCCGCGTGAATACGCGCTCTTTGACATTCCAACTTGAGTTCTCTGTCTAAATCTTCTTCTCTTAGTTGTTCTCTAACTGCTGCTCTAAACATCTTCTGATTGTGTCTTATTGGTTCGCTGTATGTATATGAATTGTATTTTATCATTTCAATTTTTCAGATGATGATAGATTTCTGTGTATCATCATTTTTTCTAAAACACTGCGTCAAACTCGTCACTATACATTTTATCACCTTTCTTGATTTCAATGACATCACGAAAGGTCTTGCTCCGCATCAATGGAACATTTGTTCGTATTTTCAGGTTCAAGTGGGGGTTCGTTAGAACCTGGACAAGGATTTCACGTCGGTTCGCATACTGCCGATTCTGGATTGCGTAATACGTATAGAAATTATAAAACGCCATTGCGCGAATATGTTCGTTGGCAGTATCGGATGCGCCTGGGTCCGCAGTCGCGTTTGCGTCTAAGAAACGGTTGAGTGCATCTTCGCATACAGCGAGACCCGTCACATCCGCCAAATTTTCGGGGAGAGATAGATTACCGTCGATGACAAATCCATCCTTCCGAGAGATTTCTTCATACTGGCGCCGGATTGCGGCGATTTTACGTTCATAGGTCGCGACGTCATTACGCGTCCACCAATTTTTGATGATGCCGCGATGATTGTATACACGCGAAGATACGTGAAGTGCGTGAGAGATTTCGTGACCAAATGTGAAACCTACGGAGGCGAGGTCGTATTCATACCCGCGCCCGAATTGGACGTTCATACTGTGCATATATGCGGTCGGAATATAAATACTGTTCGAATTCGGGGTATAATATGCGTTCACGACGAACGATTGATACCCGACGAGTTTCATTGTCCCCCAGTTCATTATATCGAGGTCGTTGGAAGACAAGGCGGAGGCGGAGGCCGGGGCCGAGGTCGTCCCGTGATGTCGCGCAAGATATTCCGTCCGCTGGACGCTCCTCTTCAAGAGATTTCCCCACGCATCTCTCGGGTCATAATCTAGGTCACCCGGGTCTGGCGCCGAGAGATTGGCTTCGCCGACATTTATCGTAAGCGTGTTCAGTTTTTTAAGCGCACCCTTCTTGGTGATGGGCGACATCCACGCGTTGTTTTGGATACGTGTTTTATAACATTCCAACATTGTATTCCCAATCTCTCGCACTTTCGCGACCATTTCTTCATTTTTGAAACGCCGCGTGAACTCTTCTGTCATTGTCTTTGGGAATATATACGCGAGTCCAAGAATCGGAACGTATTCTCTCGGAAAGTGTGTTTCTTTCCCACGGATGAGCGTATCATTAAAATCCAGATAAATCTCTCGCCACTTGTCGTGGAAACAGATGATTTGCCGCATATAAATGAAATACCAGTAACTCTTCCACTTGTCCGATGCCCACTCTTTTTTCAAGGTTGTCATTATGGATTTCAGATAACCAACCTGATACACAATAAAATATGGTGGCGTTTCACCGGCGCGATATCCTATCCATTTCGCCATCTCTCGCCAATCAATATCGGTATACTCCATCGCGTCGGAAGAAAGGATTCTCGTTGCTCCACGGATATTATTACGAAAGTGTGAGAGATTCGGTGGTTTATCTCGATGGTTTGCGGTTTTATAGATATCAGCATAATCTTCATCAAATCGGTCGTCATTTTTATTCATATGTTCTAACATAAGACACTCGATATCATACACATCTTGCGCTTTGACACTGTGCGCGGTTTCATAGTCTTTGCCAAGACATTTCGTAAAGACATCGTCAATAAAGCGCAGGAATGCGGACGTAATACGTTTCTTGTATTTGATATACTCGACGGTTCGTGTTTCGGGAGCGTCGTCGCTGTCGCTTTTGGCGCGCCCACCTTGTTGCACCGTCGTTGCGAGTGCCGGGTCTTCGCGGACAACTGTGCTAGCACTGACATTTAAACGCACACCTCGCATTTGTTTTTCAATGATTGCGTCATTTAAATAAAACCTGTAGTCATATAATGAAAGTGAGGGACCATTTAAATGTGCTGATAATTTACCGGGGATATATTCGTCAGGCGCGACATTCCAAGAGACCGGAAGTGCCCAACGAATCATTTCATTTTGATTGAGAAGACCAAGAAACTTATAGAGATTATTTTCTTGAACAAGGTCGCTGTATAATTTACAGAACTCGGAAATATGACGAAGAATGGGTTCGGGGTGTAAATGGCGAAACGATGAAGCCACGCATTTGATTTGACGACGGAGGGTGGCTGTGATTCCACTGCCAGGACGCGCCAACTCGCGCACCATCGTAAGCACATTTTGATACATTTCATCTTGAATGAGTTTGAAATTGTCTAAAGGGCGGATATACTTTAATTCTCTCGGTAAGGTCTTTGGGACTTCGTTCAACCATTTCTGATTGGCCCATAAGAAGAAGTTATTGGTGCGGAGGTAATTCGTGTCGTGGGACCTTGATTTTCGTGTATGGTGACGGTGCGTGCGCGGATGTTTCTTTTTTCGTGTGTATTCTGTCATTGATTAGAATACCTGTGTGTCACGAATATATATAACGGTTATATAATCGTGATATTATTATTCTTATTATTCGTATTGATATTTATTAGCATTTCAAATGCGGTCTCTTCACCGCCCGATTATACAAATTACAGTCTGGTTTGAATATCTTGCTCTTAATGAAATAAGGCGCACCCATTGAATCTCCGTGATACTGCCCAGCATTCCCAGCAGCAACACCATATGCCGACTTGAACGATGCGCCATTTTTCGTGATGGTCTCCAGTTTCAATCTCTCAAGACGTGTTCCCGCCGTGACTGCACCTTGGACACCGTATTTCGCATTATTTGGTTTGTGGATGACCGTTGTCCGGCATTTGGCGCGGTCGGCCGCATCTGAATATATTCTCTCGGCGTTCCCGCAATTCGTAGAATAGTAGACTTGAGACCCAGTCTTGGAATCACTCGGATTCACCGGTGTGCCATTTGGGTGAACATACTGGTTCGCGGTGCCCGACATTTTCGAGAACGTCTGTTGTTGCTGATACGTCCGACACCTCGCTTGTAGATAAGACGCGCTGCTGGTATGATATGCGCGACTCACATTCGTATTTCCGCTGCGAATAATCTTCTTCTTCGGGTTAAATGAGAGATTCTTGGACTCATAGATGCCCGTATTGATTTGATACGACCCTGGGACCCCTGGAACGCCCACTTGCTTATAACCTGGATTCTGTATGATTTCATCTGGCATACATTCACGGAGGAATGGATGCCGAATATCTTCCACAATGTAATTTTGTTTAGAGGCGACGCGAGTATCACAACCACACGATGTTCCTCTAAAGACGATACCACCTGGACGATCGATGAATCCGATAGTAGGGCGAGATTTATTTGTTGAGGACGGCATCAGACTCTTGCGCCAATGCTTGATGGGGCGTGGTTTAAAGCTGGAGCGCTTGATTACATTTTTGGTTTGGGGGAACTCACAACATTTTGTATCACGACCGAAATCGTTGAGTGGGTTGCCTTCGGTGGAAGGTCCATTTTCGGCAGGTCGAGTATATCCAGGGAATACGCTTCTTGTTGTGCTTTCTTTGGTGGACCGAATTGACACACGAAGTGTTCTAAAATTAAGAGGCCAAGAAACAAATGGTTTACTCATATGGAATGGAATGAAATGGAATCCGTATACATAACACGAACAAAATATTATCGTATAGAACTATAAGAGTTATAACATAAATAATATCAATATTCAATGTTAGAATATATTAAGTTTTATACAAAAAATCTCTCAAACTTTACAATATTGCTTTTGATTGGCATGGTCATTGCAATACTCGATATAACATTTCGGAATGTAGTTACGGGGGTTTATAAGAATGTGCGAGAGAATATGCGAATACACCACGGCGGTGGCAATGGCAATACTTACAGCGCGAGTCGTGAAGGAATGGAAAATAAAAAGAGTGGAGGCGCAGGTGATGGCGATGGCAATGGCAATGGCGATGGCGATGGCAATGGAGACGGTGGTAAGGATAGTTGCCCAAAAGATTGTAATGCTGTTGAAGAAATGAAAACAAAACTCACTGGTTTGATTGAAAACGCTGCTAAATTACAGAAAGACATAGAAACAAATTCGGTTTATATTAAAATGCAACATCAGCATATTGAAATAATGCAGAGGAATGTTCAAAAGTTGGTGGAAAAATCAAAGTAATATAATACGAATGAAATGTAAGGGCATAAATATGATATTTAACGAATTTATACACGCAGATACCGATTCAATATTTAGGTCAAATGTGGTTCAGTTTATAAATGATAATAAAACACATCCTATACTTAAATACCAAGCATTTATAGTTGCATTCATACTTATTGTTTCAGGATTGTTGATATTGTTATTATTCAATGGTGAGAGAATTTTCGGACACTCATATTGGAAACATTGGTTTGTTAGTCCATTAATTGTTAAAAATGACTACGACTACGACTACGACTACGACTACGACTACGACTACGATAATGGAGGTATGTCAAATGCATCCATTTTTCGTCAAGCAATTGAAGGTATGACCCAGAAAACAACAACCACAATGAAAGATGGTAAAATAACAACAAAAGATGGAAAATTTGTAAATGCTGACACGGACGCACCCGAAAAAATAAAAAAGACACCGTGTGGGACAGACTGTGGACAATATATTGAACTACAGAGTAAAATAAAAGAATTATCTAAATACGTTACTGCAGTGAAAGACCAGACCGAGCAAATCAAACTAACACAAAGCAAATTACAGTCATTAGGAAAACAAGTTGAAAACTTGAACAAATCGTTGTCACCTGGAGGCAAAGTGAAAGTAACAGATGGATAACTTTTATTTTACAATTATCATCATATTTACAAGTCATTATTATTTAATCTAATGATTAAATAGGTAGTATACGAACAATGTCATCATTATTAGGACCCTCTTATGATTACTGGAAAAGCATCAAACAACCATCCGAAATGGGTATGTATCCAGGGTTTTCACTCGATGCACTTGCGACAAATGTAGACGGACTTCTATCTTATGTTGAAGTTCTTATTTCTGGAACAGGAAACGCAAGTGTAACAGGTAAACCACTTGGCAATAAATTCTTCTTACGAACAACCGGCAAATGTAGTGAAACTACTACTGAAAAGTGGAAGAAAGAACGTGATGAAGATGCTGCCTGGGAGCGTGCATATAATGATGTAGATAATAAATTAGGTGCAAAAGAAATTACAGAAGACCAAGCAACAAAACTGAAGAATGCACTCAATGAACAAAAAAAAACACGTGACGAAAAACGCAACGGAGAGAAACGCCAAGTGGACCGGTGGATTTACGTGAATAATATACCGGATGGGTCGATTCCATTTATTGCGAGTGGTGCTGATGGGCGGACATTTGATGACCTTCGCGGTCTTATTCCTGGTGCGCTTGGTAATTTAGGTGCGCTAAATCCCGTACAACTTTTCAACGGATTTACAGCAGGGACATACCCGGATTGTGCGAAAGTGACATTACAAACGGTAGATAATGATAACGTTCGTAGAAATGAAACGCGTCACATAGCACTTGTAGAAATGGTGGAAATGAATCCGTGTCATTTTCCTGTGAGGTTTAATCCGGCATCTGGAAAAATTTGTCAAAGTCGTGTAGAAGGAATGGGTAATTTAGCCGGTTCGTCCGGTATTGCGTATCAAATGTCGCACCGTAGTCCGATGAGTTATACACCTACGCACAGTGAGTTGTCCTATGATACGTTTACACGTCAACGAGGGAAGAATACAATGGGTCCGGCAGAGAATGAAAATGAACTCAGTCATTTAAACGCTAGAGAAATAATTGACCGTCATAATAAAAATGTTGGGACATTTTATAATTCCCCGATGACGGAAGTGATAACGGTAACGGCGGCGAGTGAAGAATCTTCCGTATACGATGAAATGATTTATCGTTTGTCACAAATACTTGGTTTACAAAGCGATGATGCTGATAATACGACAGATACTGATGCAAGTGTTGGTAATATTGATTTATCAAGCCTTCGTAATGACCCTCTATCTCAAGTCTATTATTATGGGCTGATGGCAGTTTTACTGTATTTGTTATATCGTATGCTATACAAGATGAATTTTAAGTAGTTGAATATGAAAACATCACGAGAATGGTGGTTTCATAATGAAGAACAATCAATTATTTACGGAGAGTTTGATGGCGATTGCGACGTTTGTGATGACGATGTGTCTTATTCTTTTTCATCGTTTGAATGAAATGGTTTTTGCCACCACTAAATAGTGAATTGGATTTGTCTTGTTCGTTAGGTATACTTGGAATGGCCGGCGCAGGTGTTTGTGCTTGTGCTTCCTGTGGAGGTGCTTCCTCTGAAGGTGCTTCCTGTGGAGGTGCTTCCTCTGAAGGTGCTTCCTCTGAAGGTGCTTCCTGTGGAGGTGCTTCCTGTGGAGGTGCTTCCTGTGGAGGTGCTTCCTCTGAAGGTGCTTCCTCTGAAGGTGCTTCCTCTGGAGGTGTAGGTGTCTCCTCAACAGATGGTTCTGAATCGGACTCTGAGTCTGATGATTCTGAAATAGGTGCTTCGAACGGTTCACTGGTTTTTTCTTCAACATCATCCAAACCTAATCCATCCACTGGAAAACCGTTCTGGTCTGCATGCTTTTTTAATGCAATCTGCAATTGAGCAACTGAACCTTTAATTGCAAAAAAGGCTGCAATCATTTTCGACATTTCACTAGTATCTTTTGCGAAAGACTTGTCTTCTTTTTTTTTATTTTTTAGTTTCTTATTTTCACGCTTCAAATCTTCATACTTTTTACGAAGGGTTTGTATTTCCTCTGCGAATTTATCAAAATCAAGACCGTTTTCTTCATCTTCGTTGTCGCTGTCGTTGTCGTTGTCGTTGTCGCTGTCGCTGTCGCTGTCGCTGTCACCTTCACTCGCACTACTTGCTTCTTGAGTTTCGTTTGCGTTATTTTTACTACCGGAAGATGAATCATTCATTCCAAGCGCACCTTTTAATTTATCCATCATACTGGGACCTGATTCATCTTCAGGAGCAGGCGCAGGCGCAGATTCAGGAGCAGGAGCAGGCGCAGGCGCAGATTCAGGAGCAGGCGCAGATTCAGGAGCAGGCGTAGGCGCAGATTCAGGCGCAGGCGCAGTCGCAGATTCAGGCGCAGGCGCAGTCGCAGATTCAGGCGCAGATTCAGGCGTAGGCGCAGATTCAGGCGCGGTTTTACCTAAACCAACCACATTTAATGCCTTATCTATCATAGATGGTTCTTTATTATTCACATCTACTGAACTGTCAATTTCTGTAGACGATTCAATTTGTTCGGGTCTCGAATTTGGGTTCTTTTCTGGTTCTGATTTACCTATTCCTAAAAAGTCAAATACACCACCACCTTTTTGCGCGGATTGATGTTTTGCATATTGCTTGGTGATTTGAGAAATACTCGGCATAATTGCTATACTATTATAATATAGCAATTTTATATTTATTCATTAGTTTCTACTTTTCATTCAGAACTTGATGCGCTTGTGAAGTTCAAGCGCCACGAGACCACCAGCAACCTGGGCGAGGATGTAAGGAACGGCATCCGACATTGGAATCTTTCCAGCAGCAGCCATCATCACAGTGACGGCAGAGTTGAAGTGACCACCTGAGATGTGACCTCCGAGCATAATTGCGATGGCTAAAGCCGCACCAATGGCGATGGCATTGCCAGTGGCAATAATGACATAAAGAATAAAGACAGTTCCAAGGAACTCGACCAAATACTTGTTTAACATTACGAAATACGCGTGTTATACAATAATTTAATAAAAAAAGATTATCCTAAACAGATTGTTCTCGGTGAACGACTCAATCAACGCCCAGAATGAAAAGAATGGTTTGCACCCTTTTTGGCGGGAGCCACACAACCACCTGAACGGCAACGACGAAGTGCTTCTTTTTGAACTTGAAGAACGGGACTTTTAAATGTCAATGTATCGCCTAAAGGTGCGCGGGTAGAACTATATCCGATGGATTGAATACGGCGAGATTGAATATATGACGATGAATCCGTAGATGTAAATGTTTTCGTCTTTTTATGGAGAAGAGCGTTGTATTTGACATCATCCGCACCGACCGCGCCAGCAGTGCGTAAATAAGATGCGCGATTCATTGCGAATAAGGTGTCGGCAGCAGAAGGACCGAATTGTTCAGGCATATTGATGGTGCGTTGCGTAGGCGTAGGCGTAGACATAATATACGAATGAAGAATGGAATAGATTCGTTTGTATATTATGATAAAATAATGTGAGCAAGCGCCGTCAGCAATCAGCAAGCGCTAGTACCTCCTAACTAACTAACGTCTGCGAATTGCGCGAATTGCCGACTGCGCAGCATTGTTGGCACCACCAAATCCGGCATCATTATAATTGCGGTTTACGGCCATTTGCTTACGGAAACGGGTATAATCCGAACCATCGTATACAAATTTGGTGTTACACGTGGCAGAAGGAACACCCGTGCCATCGGACATTGCATGGACGCCACCTGCTAAACCGCGCCAGCCGGAAGTAATACTTTGACGCGCACTAGTGACTTGGTTGGAACCGCCGGATGTGTAATACTCACGAGAAAGGTAGTCGCCGGCATTGTTCACCACGCGGAAAGGAGTCGCGGCGGGGGCGCGACCGCCATATTTCTTGCTTGCTGCCGAACCATTCCACGCCTTACGCAAAACGAAACGCATCGATTCTAATTCTGAACTGCCTTTCATTGTTCCATTTGAAATAGGGTGAGGAGAGATTCCCTTGACATCACCTCCTAAAGTGAAATTCATTGTGCTTCTGCTTATTGTAATATTAAGATATTATATATTACCATAAATAAAATAATAATGTGCTAAACTTACTTTTTCCTTTCCGGAAAGCGATTGTCAAGAACACGGTTCACTGCCCACGAAGTTGCGCCGCCAATGACGCCTCCGGCGACAGCCTTGCCAACATACGCAGCACCCGCCACGACAATCGGGGCGAGTTTTGCGTCGGGAGCATTGGAGAATGTGACACACGGGGTAACGGACGGTGTAACGGACGGTGTAATGGACGGTGTAACGGACGGAGATGAAAAATCCATAGTTATTGTTATATTATATAGGTTATTATTTATTATTTATTATTCATTATTCATTATTCATTATTCATTATTCATTATTCATTTCATAATATGAATCCATTATTACTGTGTGACAATCCTCGGCGCCACATTCATCGTCGTGAGTTCTTGAAACAGTAACTTACACGCATACGGTATCTGAACCAGCGCAAAGTCCGACCGATTCTCGCATATCTTACACAAGTGAATACTTCGGTCGTCATTATATGACGCAATCATACCACATTTCCGGCATACGTGGACTTCATACTTATCCGAACAGTCATACATTCGCCCCCTTGTGAAACGTGAGGCACCGTGACCTACTGTGGCATCACGCTCCATCTCTCCGAATCGTAAACCACCATCGCGACTACGACCTTCCGCTGGCTGATGCGTGAAGTTCACCATTGGTCCAATCGACCGACTATGCTGCTTGTCGTTCACCATATGTTTCAGACGCTGATAAAACACTGGACCGATGAAGATATCTGATTTGATTTGTTCACCCGTGAGACCATTGTATAACAGTTCGTTCCCGTTCATTTCAAACCCGACCTTCAGGAGTTCCTTGCTAATGTCTTTAATATCGTATTCGCCGAAGGAAGTCCCATCCCCGAAGAGTCCAAGGTTCACAAGGACTTTCCCGAGGAGCGTCTCTTTCAATTGTCCAATCGTCATACGAGACGGAATGGCGTGTGGATTGATAATAATATCGGGGCGAATACCGTCTTTCGTAAATGGCATATCGCGCTCTGGAATGATGTTGCCAATGGTGCCCTTCTGCCCCATTCTACTGGATACCTTATCACCAATGACTGGTTTGCGAAATGCGCGGACACGGACTTTACAGAAGCAGTATCCTTCGCCGTTGCTGTCGATATAACTCTTATCCACGTAACATTCTTCTGATGTATGATACACGCGACTGATGTCTTCATATTTCACGATTTTGGTGGGGTCGTTACGGTTGTCCTTGATGGGAATCACCTTCCCCATAATGATGTCGCGGTTTTCGATAAATGTATTCGCTGGCATTACGCCGCGTTGGTTCAGTTTGTCGTAGTTCCCGAACTTCATTCCCTTCGTCTTGGATGCGTCGGGGTGGCATCGGATTTCTTCGTCGCCATTGATTTTCTTGTCCTCGTCTTTCTCTGTGTGATAGATTGTGGCGGAGAACATCCCGCGGTCGATAGCGCCTTGATTCACGAGGACGGAGTCTTCTTGATTATACCCGGTATATGACATAATCGCGACGATGAGGGGGGCGCCGGAGGGGATTTCCGCGAGTTGAATCATTTGCATCAGGCGAGTGTCTACAAGGGGACGGTGAGGGTAGGTGAGGACATACGCGGTCTTGTCCATACGGCGCTGGTAATTCGTCACGTAGATGCCGATGGCTTGCTTACCCATCGCGCAGTTTGAACTCGCGAACCCGTCGCCCGCAATAAACGAGTGGTTCTCACTGGCGACTTCAATATCGGAGACGAGACGATTGGATACTGGAACGATGCTGTGGATTGGGACGAAATTGATTTTCCAATCGTAAAACGTCGTATCAAATATACCGATACGTAATACCGGGTCACTCTTCAGCTCCTTGACCGTTTTCCATCCAGCATTTGTTGAGAACTTGTGGTCTTCCGTCGCAATGATTTCGCGCCCAGATATCGTGGTAATCTTGTATACCGGTTGCGTGTTTTCTTGGATGAAATGATTCACGACACGGGTCTTGCTTACTTCAAAGGTTGTCGGGTGATACGTCATTACTTCATCGCCTACTTTCACGTCTTTGATTTCGATACGACGGCCATCACTCATCAGCACGGTCTCGTTAATATCCAAACACTGATACGTATTCCTAGGCGCCTGATTGTGCTCTGGGAATGGAATACACGACGCCAAAATCCCGAAAATCGTGCTCGGGTGGATTTCACAATGCGAATACTTGTAAATATAGGGAGACGTCGCCACTTGTGTTTCATTACGCGACAAATGCTTCGGGCGCATCGCAATCATACTAAATGCTTGCTCGTCGGGGTCAATGTATTCGATGACAGCGTGCTCACCGTGCTCGCCACGGTCATCGCCGTGCTCCCCCACAATATGCGTCAGGAGGTCATCCCAACCTATCTCCTTCGCCGCAACTCGGTCTATGATTTGCTTCGTGATGAAGAGTTTGTTCGTCTCTTGATTCACGAGCAGGAGTGGTCGCATCATCCGCCCCGCATCATTACAAATCCGAATCTCCGCATTGGGGTAATCAAAGACGACCGACGTGTAAATGTTAATAATCCCGCGCCATTTCTTCAACTTGAATTCACGATACAAGTGCATCGGGTCACGTGTAATCCCCACCCAGATTCCATTGACGAATACCTTCACCTGGCGATAGGTGTCGCGCGGAGTCAGTGTTTCCAGACGCTCAATATATTCGTCAATATAGGTATGAAGTGATGCGGGGTTGCTATGAATCGTCACGTGACTCAAATAACTGATATTCTTCACGACACCAATACTCCCTCCTTCTGGTGTTTCTGCGGGGCAAATGAACCCCCACGAGGTGTTGTGTAGTTTACGCGGTGGAACAAGTTTTCCGCTCTTGTCAATCGGTGTGTTGATACGGCGAAGATGACTCAAACTGGATGAATACGTCAGACGGTTCAGCACTTGCGCGACACCCACTTTGGTGCTTGTCATACTTTTGATTCCGAAATCGCCGGTAGATAGCGCACGTTTCAGTCCATTTTCGATGGTAGCCGATTTAATGATTTTATACATATTTGTAGAATTGATAATGTTCAAGTAATCCTCCGTTGACCGCCACGAACCGGTATTGATTTCGCGGATAACCTGCTTTGACATATCCTTCACGAGTTTGTTGAAATAATTGCGAAACAGGTTGTTCAGAAGTGCGCCAGTGAGGTCAACTCGCTTGTTGAGATACGAATCGCGGTCATCCTGTTTGTTGATTTCAAAGAACGCGCAAAGAAGTTTATGTGCCATATATCCAAGGAAGAATATCCTTTGTTGGTCAGTGTTACAATGCGGGAACAGGTCATTGTGAAGAACCTCACGCGCGAAGTCGCGCTTTCGGATTGCGCCGGTCTCTTTATCCATATTGATGGGCGTGAAGATGACTTGGGATGTGAAATACTTCATCGCGTCTTCTTGGGTCATAATGCCGTTCGCGTCAATAATGGATGCTTGAAGCGCACTGAGGAGTTTTTCTGTGACAATGCTTGCACCGTCGTCATTTTCACTGGTCGGCGGCGAGGACGGAGAATGAATATTGTAGACAATGTATTCACAAATATCACGGTCAGAGATAACCCCCAGCGCACGAAACACAATAAACAATGGAATCGGTTGTTTCATTCGTGGAATTTGAATGACGAGCGGATGTCCGAACCCGTTCTGTTTCGCAGTGACCATCATATTGATTTGTTTGGGTGAAATACATTTCGAATCAGGGATAGATTTGATTTCTGCCGAATACAGATACTTCGTATTGTTTTTCGCGACATTATAACAGAGAACCTTGTTTTCGGCCGCACGTTCTTGCCCCAAAACGGTTTTTTCACTTCCATTGATGATGAAATACCCGCCTGCGTCATAGGGGCATTCGCCCGTGACATTGTGGTCAAGGTGTTTATTTTGTGTCAAGACACAAATACACGACTTCAGCATAATTGGCAGTTTGCCGATTTGGATTTGATTGAATACCTTGTGATGGATGGTTACATCACCGGATGATGCTGCTGACTCGCCGTTGCCGTTGCCATTGCCATTGCCGTTGCCTCGAACGATATACTTCACCGACATATCAACTGTCATCATTGACGCATAGGTGAAATTGCGAAGTCGGGCTTCTTGGGGAAATAAGACTTTGGTGGCCCCGGTATTTTCGTGAATTTGCGGACGTGACAAATACAAGTTATCAAATGTGATTTCTACTTCCAGACGGTAATTGTGTGTCGTCCGGTTGTAATCCTGCTCAGAAGCGATACGGACTGGATTAAACATATCCACGGTTCTCTTCAGTTGAACATTCACCATATAGTTATAGGATTCAATTTGATGCCGGACGAGCTGGTCGAGATGTTTTCCTTCAAAATAAGAACCGATAATGGTCCACGGTTCTTCGATATATGTTCCGACACCGAGTTTGTCTTCGTAGTCATTATCAACAGACCCCGATTCTGCCACCACCGCCGCATAGCGCGGATTTAACATTTCGTAGGTTGGTGTTTCATTGTTATTCTCTTCAAGCAACGTAGCATTGTCTGGGTTGACGATGGCTGCGTGTGCGGGTAGTGGTGTTTCGGTGGATACTTTCGTTTTCCTGACAAGTTTTGGCATACGAATTGACTCTGATTGGTGTATATCAGAGTAAACTATATAACAACTTCAATTTATTTTTATGTCACTTTCGTGATTCAGCACTGATTCGTTTTTGTTGAATGGTCTTACAATACAATACGATATAAACATATATTCTTGTATTCTATTACCCTGAGACATCTCGTGCGAGACCGTCATTTCATTTCATTTCATTTCATTTCATTATGTCACAGAAACCTCCGAACCCAAACGGTGAACCGCCCCGTAAAAAACGTCGCTGGTATTATAAATCACCTAACCCTCCGAATAATGAACCTCCTGTCACTCCTCCCATTACAAATGTTTCTCATCAAGATATTGTAAAACGGCGTGAAAAAGAAAAGGCCGAAAATGAAGAGAATGTTAAAAAAATCGAACGAAGATTACACGAGTATTTTCAGAATACAAATACGCCATATTCTTATTTGGACGAGACGGGTGTTTATAAATATACGCCTGCCGCCGCTCCTCCTCCCGCCGCCGCAGCTCCTCCTCCTCCCGCAGCTACTAATCCATTTATGAATCTAACCTATACACCATTTACTCCTTCATTGTTTTCAGAAAAAGCATTTCCAAATGTATGGGCAACTATTATTCCGATTCAATTGACAACGTCATCACAAACTCCTGCGCTGGCGCCACCCATTGCTGCGCAACAACCAATCCCGAAACTCGAATCTATTGACATCCGTGAAAATATCCAACACATTGACGACTTGATTGCTCTTTGTGATAAGTATCCATTATCAGAAACCAAGAAATATAACATCAATATGACGGCAATACACGCCATTCGCGAACCATTGACAGATTTATCAAATATGATTGGAATGGATACAATCAAGCGCACGATTGTAGACCAAATCTTGTATTATTTACAAGACCTTCATATACCTGAAAAAAAGAATCAGGAGAAAAAAGAAAACGACCATCGTGAAGAAGGGTCCACTACGAACACATTGAATCCATTTGCGACACCATTTACATTTCCAAACCCATTTGCGAATTCGTCGAGTGCCTCTGCATCAGCCTCTGTCTCTGGCAACTTTGAATTCAAACCAATGAACATTAAAATTCCACCTCCTTGGGCAAATGGAGGTAGCGGTGGTGATGATTTCGCGTCTCCGACAAAAGGTGATTTTATGCACACGGTTATATACGGTCCGCCTGGGTCTGGCAAGACTGAAGTTGCCAAAATCATTGGTCGTATTTTCAGCAACCTTGGTATATTAACCAAGAAAACCTTTAAAAAGGTAAGTAGAAATGACCTAATTGCTGGATATTTAGGACAAACCGCAATTAAAACGAAGGATATGATTAAGGCTTCTCTAGGCGGTGTTCTTTTTATTGATGAAGCATATTCTCTTGGAAATTCGGAAAAGCGTGACAGTTTTGCCAAAGAATGCGTGGATACATTATGCGAAGCATTGAGTGAACATAAACATAATTGGATGGTGATTATTGCTGGTTATGAGAAAGAACTCAATAATTGTTTTTTTAACCTCAATGAAGGATTGAATTCGCGATTTACGTGGCGATTCAAACTGGACGCATATAAACCCGATGAGTTGAAATCTATTTATGAAAAACAAGTGCGGGATTATGGATGGACGACTACAAACACATCCACACTTCCAGAATCGTGGTTTGCAGCACGAATGGATTATTTTACAACATACGGACGTGATATGGAAACGTTATTTACAAAAACGAAAATCGCACATAGTCGCCGCGTTTTCTGTCTTCCAGTTTCTGAAAAAAAGATTATCACGATGGATGATTTAGAGAATGGATATAAACTATTTATTGAAAACCCGGAAGTGAAAGAAAGAAAAGAACGTGTAGGTGGTGGCGCATATATGAAGACGTTATATTTGTAAAAAACCTAAGTATCTTATACATAATTATAATATACGTAGCGGAGCGGACTCGCGTCGCGTAAGTAAGTAAAAGTAGCCACAATGAGTGAATTAAAAAAGAGTATCGTTATTGATTCACAATCGCTGCTTGGAGGTGGAAGCACGAGTGGGTCAAAACGAAAATCACGACGAACTGGAGAACGAAAGATACGACCGAGTTCAATCGTCCAACCCAGCACACTTAAAAAAACATTGCTTGAGAGAATAAAACAACATCAGAGAATTCGTGAACGCTCGAGAGAAAATACGGATGTAATCACCAGTGGCAGTGGCAGTGGCAGTGACGCGAATACTAGCGACAGTCTAACCGGTAAGAATGATAATTTCACGCAGTCTATGAACTTTCTTCGCGAACTTGCTTTAAAACGAAGAACAACCCAACGTCGCTCTTCTTCTTTAGTGCCTCATAAAAATGAGGCTGATGCAAAAACACCAGAAGCGCAAATATTACGTGAAGTTGGTGAAACACTACATAATGGTGAAATCATCACGAATACTGGGTTATTAGGTTTACCTGTAGTCCCTACACTTTCAACACAAATACCTACGGTAACGACGACTACAGTAGAATCGCATATTCCAGTAATCACAGCACCAATGACATTTACGATTCCAACGACAGATACACCGACGAATGCCTCTTCCATAACATATCCTACACCGAAAATAACCGAACTGTCCGACTTATATAATAATACAATTGCATCAGTAGACACTGTATCTACGAATGAAATAACATCTGCAAATGTAGAAACACCGATAGAACCGCCACTTCATATTCCGTCAAAACCAGAAGACTTTCTTCCGTCTATTTTCTTAAAAGAAGACCCACCACACGGATGCTTGAAAGGTGGAAGAAAACCTACGTTTCGTGAATGGGTAGGTAAGATACTTAAAGGAGGTGAAACGCCGGGTGTTCCGGCAGGGGTTCCGACCCCCTACGACGAGAGTGCGAACGCGGGTAGTGTGAGTGGTAGCGACGTTAACCCCAATTCTGTCACAGGTATGCGTGTAAAAATCCGTAAAACGAAAAAAAAGAGTTATCGTCTCGGAAAACATGATAATGTTGTTGGTGTATTATTAAAAAATAAACAGACACAGCGACATATTCAAAGTCAGCATCTCTCGTTACGTCAAAAAACAATTGGCGAGATTCGTAAATATTTATATGACCATCACTTATTAAAGATTGGGTCGAATGCTCCACCAGATGTTTTGCGTCGTATGTATGAAGACGCAATTTTGACTGGTGATGTCAAAAACACAAATGACGGTGTATTGTTACATAATTTTATAGCGGGTGGTGGCGGGATGTCGTAAAACCACAAGGTTCGCAATTATAACAAACCTTTTTATGATTATTTGTTTTATTATACAGAATGTGAAGTTCTTCATCCTTATCACAATCCTCTTCATCGCATACATTTTATTCGGGATGAGGGCTGGTATAACGGGGGTAATAATCCAATACAGTTGTGAATTCTTGAATGATGCTGTCAACTGCTTCGCTGAATCTTGATAATTTGTCACGTATCAGAGGTTTTAACTTTTTGTCAAATTCATCTAATGCAGTAGCTCCACTCGGTTCATAAACACTGTTATGCCTAGATAAATCATATCTCTGTGCCATCAAAGAACGACCACCATAATCACCTCTGTTGTATTTTTTTTGTTGAAATATACCTTGAAATATACCTTGAAATATACCTCCTTCACTTTTACTTTTCAACATTTTTAGTATGTCCAAAATAACTAATAGGCGACGATATTTATTTTCAGCCGAAATTGTATCATCGTTCAAAATATCTATTGCTGCTAAAACTGCTCCGTGTTGAGGCCATGCACCAGGGTTAAAACTATTTGGGTTTATCTTGATTTCATCAAGGTTCAATAATTCACGAACAATACCTAGTGACGGAATTTTTAAATTACAAGCAGCATAAAGTACGGTCTGTTTGGCAGGATTTAGTTTCGTTTGATCTTCCGTGTGAATTTGGGGGGTGGCCTCACTTCCGTTGTGTGATTTTAGCAGGGGTTCTCGGAGGACACTTTCGGCTGATTTGGAGAGGGTGCTCGGTTCGGTACTCTTTGACTGTTCAGGTGGACGTTTTATTATATCAATAATTTCGCTTACCTTTTGGGTTTGTTTAGATTCGTTAACTGTCCCATCACTATCAAGTAATTCAGTATCATCTAATGTGGTTTTAATTAAATGAACTATTTCCTTCTCGCTTATTCCTCCTATTTGTACAACACGCCGTTTTCGTTGCTGTTTTCCAAGTTTTGTTTTGTTACGTAATGTTCTTTTTTTATTTGAAGATTTTCTTTTTTTGGTAGTGTAACGATTATTTAGTTTTTTATTCATTTATTTACTAAATATTTCTGTATATATTATTATTATAAAATAAATATTTCATTAACCCAACCAGAATTCTAGCCCTAATATAATCGCGATCATCGAGAACCAACTAAATGCGTAATTCAACGAAGCACCGCGGATTTTTCCGTAAGCTCGCGCCA
>Ga0194129_10000735_pt1 | contig 59916 bp, 47 predicted proteins | sample TA2KigCa35mmetaG_FD_150862 | JGI IMG/M metagenome (GOLD analysis project Ga0194129, IMG submission 150862) | Freshwater microbial communities from Lake Tanganyika, Tanzania - TA2015038 Kigoma Deep Cast 35m | ecosystem: Environmental > Aquatic > Freshwater > Lake | place: Tanzania: Lake... | reverse complement strand
TTTTAAAAATGAACAATCAATAGATTCATTAGTAATAATATATTTATTATTTTTAAATTTAAATTGGTCATAACAAGAGAAAGTATTAAGTTTTTTAGGAATAGAGTTGTGTTTAGGAAACCATATCATCCATTATATAAAAATTAAAATAAGCAAATCTTTAAATAAAGAATAAAGTAAATTATGTTTTTATTATAAAAATTATCAAGAAATATCAAGTTTTATGCTGCTAGTTGCATCCCAAAATTCATTATTATCTTTTACCGATTTTTTTCATATTTATTTTATGCATTGAATATAAAAAATATTCTTTATGTATTTTTATAAAAACAGCATTTGAAATTACAGAGATGCAAATCTGTTAATTTAATTTTAAATTAATTAACTCCCATCGAAGTGTGTACCATTCCTTTTTCTCAGTCACCAAATAATTTATTAATGCATATACAGAAGCAGATAATTTAATAATTTCTCCATCTATCATAAGCGTATAAAATTCATCGAAATGATCTAGCTCAAATTCATCTGTTTCATCATATAACTTATTATATTCGGGTGTATTATTTTTATATTTATATATATGGTCATATAAGAATTCCATTGATCTATTGGTGGAAAGCGGATTCGCGATATCTATATCAGCAAACATATTTTCATTATCTTTTTTTTTGAATAATTTTTTAAAATAAGTTTGAAAAGCATTTATGATTTCTACTATGATTTCACTAGATTCTGCAATTCCATCAAAATCTTCAACTTTATCAGATTCTTTAACTTCATCAGTTTCTCCAATTTCTTTAATTATAGGTATATTTGACATTTTAATATTTATAATAATTATTATTTATTTAATAGATTTTTCAAATTTTTATTTATTAAAAAATAAAAATTTAATAAAATTAACAGAGACCTTTAATATTATAATCAGGTTCAATAGTAGATTGCATCCAAGGAGACACAACAAATTTAGGACAAGCAGGAGTTCCACGCAAGTCATAAGAAGCATTTCTTAAAGAGTTACCAATAGTATTAACACCAACAGGGCGAGATACGTTAATTAAATGTCTATTCTTAATAGAAATAGGTTCAGGCATCACTTCAAACCAATCTTTATTTGATTCTTTGGGTAGATAATTTTCTGATTTAAATATATCTTCATCAGTTAAAGCTTTTTTAGGACCAGCTCTGTAAGTAGCATATTTGTCACCAGTTTCATCACGCCCTTCATAGCTATCATTGCCAAGTTGCCCTTCTTTCACTAGAGAATTATTATCATTGAAGAACTTATCAATATCTTCTACATCTTGACCTCTTCTGCCATCTTTGTAACTTGCTCTTTTGTATTTACCTAATTTAGCAGAATTTTTAGAACGATATTTAGTTTTTAATCTTTTTTTTTCTTCATCACTCATACCAATGGATGATAGAGAACTAACTTCAGAAAAAGAATCATTAGAAGTATCTTTTGGAATTTCATTTAATTTGGGTACAGACCCAGCAAATTCTTCTACTTCGTATTCTTGTTCTTCTTGTTCTTCTTGTTGTTCTTGTTGTTCTTCATTTGATGAATTTGATGAATTTATAGATTGAGTATTTGCAAAAGTATCTTTTGATGAATATCTATTAATGAGATATACTACTACTAAAACACCAGCAGCTATTAGCAAGCATTTAATTTCACTATTCATTATTTATATATTTATAAGGAGATAATATTTTAATTTTTATATATAAAAAAAGATTTTATATATATATTATATATAATTTAATGAATTACTTTAATTTTTCAGCAACTAGCAGTGAACCATTCTATAAACAAAAAAAAAGTCAACGTGGCGGTGGTAATGAGAGTGATAAATTAATTGCTAGAGCACTATTAGCACATAATTATGAAGCACTTTTATTTTTAGTTGAAGATCCGAATATTGAATTAACTGCCACAAATGAAAATAAACAAACTCTATTACATTTATTAATTGATATTTATGAAAAAAGTCCAAAAATTGACCAAATAATAAATTGTATATTGAGTCGTTCAGATATTAATAAAATTATTAATCAAAAAGATTCAAATGGTAATACTGCTCTACATTTAGCAGTTATGAAAAATTTACATACAGTTTGTGATAAATTAGTTAAAGCTGGCGCGGACTGTAAAATACGAAATGAAGCAGGTCTATTAGTTGAATCAGTAACTGAAACACAAACAGAAGATGCTCAAATAACTGATGTCAGTATTAAATCTGAATATGACAATCATAATTTAATTCCCCATAATTTAAGTGAAACATCTGTTCAAGATGGTGGTTCAATAAAATCAAGCAATATATTTTTAAAACATAATTCTGCAAATTCTGTAAAATCGAAAAATTCATCTGCAACTTCTACAGCAAAAGGATTTACTGAATTTTTAAACAATACTATTACAATGACTGGAGGAAATAAAAATAATTTTAGTGAATATTCTGAATTAATTAATACAAGTGATTTTATCAATGATTTTATTAAAAATAATGTCCATTCGGGTGGTGCTAAAAAATCGGCAATGGAAATTCCTAATTCTATAACGTCCACTTTTAAAATGGAAAGTACTGAATCTGAAGAATCTAATAATAGTATGAGTGAAATGAGTGAATTAGCCAGAATGATTAATAACCAGGCTTCCGAAATTCATGAACGTGTAGTTAAAAAAATTCTAGAACTTTTAAAAGAAATAAATAGTAAAGCTACCGAACAAGAAGCACGTGCAATTAAAGCTATTATTTATAATCAAGTTAAAGAAAGCAATCCCGAGCTAAATAATTTTGATAGAGCGGTAGAAATGGAAAAACAAATAACTAAAGATACTATTAAAAATATCGATAATAAGAAAATTAAAGAAATTACTAATATAATGGCTGAAAAACAAAAAGAAAAATTAACTAAACAAGAATCAACACAAGAATCATCAGAAAAACTAAAGAAAAAAGCAACCAAAAAAGCTACCAAAACAACTAAAGCTACCGAAACTACAAAAAAAGAAACTAAATCAAAAAAACCAGTTGCTAGAACAAAAACTACTAAAAAAACCAAAAAATCTAAAAAATTTATTGGTGAAGGAATGATTGATAAATCATCAGAAAGTTCAACCACTTTAGGACCAGATACTGATTCAAATTCATCTGATACTTTATCTACAACTGACTCTTCTTCTTATACTTCTACTTCTGACTAAATTATCATGTTAGATCTATCATATTAACAGTTAATACTATTCCATAATTATTGCTATATAACCATATTGTACTAAATTCTAATTCAATATTGAAAGTAGCTTTTTTTAATTCAAAAGTTTTTGAATTATCCTTTAATTTAATATTAATTTTTTTTGCTAAATGTGTTCTTAACATTATTTTTTTATCAGTTATATTTTTAATCGGTGATACATAATTCATATTGATAAATTCCGATTTTGTATTACTTAATTCTTTAAAATATTCATCAAGTTCTATTATTAGAGAAAAAAAATTATTTGTTAAATTATCTTCTATAGAATATTCCAAATTTAAAATATCTTTGTTATTATACTTTTCTATTCCAAATGGAGCATATACCTTTTTCAATTTTAATATTATATTATTGACACCACCATAGCGAATACGAAAACTTTTCTTGTCATCAAGTAAAACTATTTTTGTTTTATCAAAGTTATTAATAAAATTCATATGTTTATATATAATTAAATTTTATATATTATAATTTTATAAATGTCCGACCTAATAGGTCCATTTACGGGAAATATTATTAATGGAATTATAGATAGTTTAAAAAAAAAAGAAAATAAGAATAAAATTATTAATGAGTTTATTAATCCCATTATTAAAGATATCACTGATAAATACTATTCTTATTTTTTAAGTTTAATTATAATATTAATTTTTATGATGGTTCTTCTAATTGTGCTATTGTTATTAATTATTTATAATAAATAATATTATTAGATTCAAATTATATTTTTTATATATAAATATCTTTAATTAATATATAATCAAATATGAATAAAACTGTTGTTTTAGAAATTGTAAAATATTTGGTCCTCGGTATAGTTATCTTTACTGTATTAAAATATTTACCTAATCAAAATATGTCTAACTGTGATATAGTTTTAACATCTGTAATATTATTACTTATTTATTTGTTGTTAGAAAGTATTATAAATATTTTAACAACAAAAAAGAAAGAACAATTTAATAGTAATACACAAGATAAAATTAATTTCTGTAGTTCAGTATGTAATAATTCAAACTTAAATATAGAAGGCATGGCAAGTGTTCCTAAAAAGAAACACCATAAAAATAAAAAAAATAATGTAAAACAAACAGAAAAAAGTGAAGAACAACAATTAGAATCTAAATCATCTTCTGAAATAAGTAGTGAATCTACTGAAACTAAAGAATCAGAAGAATCTACAGAAAAACTAATCGATGTTAAACCTATTAAACATAAACCAGTAAAAGGAGTTGATAGAAAAGGAACCAGATATATAGAAGGTATAATTCAAAATGAAGATGAATATTCTGATTATAATCATGTACCTCTTGGCGATCGATATGATGAAGATAGTTTTGAATATGGATACTCTTTCTTACCACCTGAAAAATGGTATCCTCAACCCCCTAATCCACCTATGTGTGTAACTGATAAACGATGTCCTGTACTTCCTAGTTATACACATGGAGCTCCTCTTGATGCTAAAGAGTGGAATGAGTCAAGAAGAGTAACTCCTCCAGATAATATTAAAACTAAATATATTAAAGAAAAATTAAATAGCGGACGTTAATTTTTTATTAATTTTTATATAAAAATATAATTATTAGGTTTAATTATTAATCTTTTTATCATAAAATATAGTATAGAAAATGGATTATAAAATGTGGATACTTTTATTAGCAATATTATTACTGATACTTTATATTATCAAAGAAGTGTATTTTATTAAATTTGATTTATTAGGCTATATAAATACTTTAAAAAATAATCATGAAGAAAATAATCTAATTATCAGAAAAAATTTTCAAAATGATCTCAATGTATTTGCTAATAAAATTAAACTACTCAATGACGAAAATTTGCAACAGTTTAGAAAAATTACTATTTTAAATACCCAACCAATTGTAAAAAATAATAATTATTTTAAAGAAATGACATATACAGAATCTGACAATGAATCAGAATTGAAATATCTGTCAGATAATAAAATACAATCTAATTATATGGAAATAAAAAAAGATTTAGTTTGTCAAGAACAAAAACAAGAAAAAACTGTTTCTAATACTTCTTCATTTGATTCAGCGCAAGAAAAAAAATTAAAACAACCAATCAAAACTAGTAGCGAAAAAGAAAGTGATATAGTGCGTGATATGATATGTGAAAAAGTATCATTAGTTTCTGCAAAAGAAATTAGTTCGGACCACAATATTAGTAATAATAATATTAATAGTAATAATAATAGTGATAATAATAGTGATAATAATAGTACCGAAAAAATAAGTGATTCAGTAGAAGAAATTAGTTTTGAAAAAAAAGACTTAGAACAACCGCAAAATAATTTATTTTCATTGGGCAATAAACAGGAATTTGTTAAAATAAATAATCTCAAATCTATAGATGAGTATAATCTAGAAACTTTAAAAACAATGGCAAAAAAATATAATATACCATTATCAGTAAAAATATCTGGTGGAAAATGGAAAATGTTAAATAAAAACGAAATCTATACTGAGATATCTAAATTAATAAATAAAAATATCTAATTTTAATAATATATAGATATGGATAATTTTTTTCAAAATTGCCCTCCTAAAATGGAAGATGGACGTCACCTAACTGATTATAGAACTGCCACTAGAAGAGAAGAATATTTTAAGTATGTCAATAATATCATTCGCAATGATGATCAACGTATGTTTCTTCAACAAAATGGTGAAAAAATAATGGATGATGAATGGAACTATCACAAAAAAACTGCATCTTGTTGGGTTAATGAATGTGTACATACTTATCCTACTCGTGTTTATCCTCCTTGGTTTGTAGAAGAAAGATTGAGATACGATAGTCTTTTTGATCCCAATAGAAAACAAGTATTTAAATGTTCAACTAAAGATGATTATAGACTCAACATAAAAGCACCAGTCGAAAACCAAAAATAAACAATAGTATGAGTGCTAAAAATTTCGAATATTTTTTATTATTATTATTTATTATATAAATATATAATAAATGGAACGACCCTTTAATCCTAAATTCAGTATTTCTAAACCAATATTTAAACCAAAATTAGTTGATAAATATCATCAACCCCAAAGAGTAATTGATGAATCTCTTGTTTCGAAATTATTTCTATTACTTAATGAAGGAAATATTGAAAATATAACAGAGTTTATTACTAAAAATAGATTATTAATAAATGTCCGTAATTCAGATGGCGATAGTCCACTTCATATAATAATCACAAGTACTAATATTATAAAAGAAGAAAAACTTGAACTAGTAAAAATGTTATTAACTAAAGGTGCTTCTCCTGTAGCTATTAATAAATTTAATATAACTCCTATACATTTGGCAGCACAGGAACAACTTGTTGACATAGTTAAATTTTTATTAGAATATAAAGCAGATCCTAATTCGCTAGATTCTAATAACATGAATGCGTTACATTTTGCTGTTTTAGGGAAAAATATAAAATGTCCTGCTCGTGAAGAAATTCGTGATGATTATTTAGTGCCAAAAAGAAAAACATCCATTGTTACAGAAGAAAAAAAAATTGTTCAAGAAATTGCCGATTCTATTAATAAATTATTTTTTGAATGGCCAGTTACACAAAGACTATTTAAAAATATTTTTAATAATATTAATAATTTTGATAAATTATACGCTACTGAATTAACACAAAAGAAAGAAACATTCTTGAAAGATATTTATAAAACTATTAGTGATAAAAATTTAACAAAAGATGAAAAAAGAACAGAAATAAATACTAAGTTAATTAAATTATCAGAAGATATCGAAAGTTTATTTAGATCAGAAATAGCAGAAGCTCTTGATGATTCTACCAAAAAAGTTACTATTGATAATGATAAAATAATCATTAAACATTTTAATATTTCTGACATTTTTGATAAATTAAAAAACAATATTGCAACTCATCAAAATAAAGCAATTGATATACTCAATGATATTACTACTAAATTTTCAGAATCAAAAGATAATTATAATAAAATACTTGTTGAATTAAAAGAACTACGATGGCTAAATCGACTTTTAGTCATTCAATATCAATGGGACGGTAGCGGCAATAATATTACATACGGTACAACGACATTGACAAAAAATATGACGGCTATTACTTATAATGATATATTCGGAGATAAAATTCCAGTGTCTGAAAAAGATTTAGATAATTATTATAAATTAGACGACAGTTATAATAATATCACTGACTATAATTTATTTTATAAAGATGCATCAATTAATGTTATTACTCGTTTTCCTGATTTTAAAATGGCGATTTATGATGGATCATTATCTGATACAGCGCAAAAATATGTCCATATGACTAATGCAGAAAAAAATAAAATGGCTGTTTCATATAATTTACAGTTTGATCGGGACCCTAGCTTAAATAATAGTTGGGGTAAAACCATACCTATTAGCGGTCGTAAGGTTTTTTTTCCATATGCTTTTAAATTAAATGCATCTGATTCAACTCCATCAACTATCACAGAAGAAGTTAAAATGACATTTTTAAAATATCCATACGCATTATCAGAAGAAATTAATTCACAATTAAAACGATTATCTGATGACATATCGGTAATTTCAAAATTTATCGACAAAAATGAATCATGGAATATCACAATTCATGCTCTCCCCTCGATCTTAATATTATTTTATAGCACTTTAAGAAACATAAAAGTTTTATATGACTATTTAAAAGAAAAAAAAATTAATTTAGAAAAAATCGGGGAATTGATTGTATTAAAATATAAAGAAAATATGAATCATCCAACACATGCAAACAAATATATGTGGGTTTATGAAAATATGTTAAATAAAATACATTCATCAATGGAATTATATTTTGAAATTTTATCATTTGTTCCAACTATTTTTAATTCTTTACTGTTATTATCTAATGAATATAATACTATTGTTAACACTATGACACAGTTGGAAGGTACAAAAGAACTAGAAGCATATTATAGTCAATGGGATATAAGCCAATTGCAGTTTTTAGCTACCGAATATATCGGAAATACAAATTATTTTTCTACTGATTTAAATATATTTAAAATTAAATTAAATTCAATAAAAACATTGAATGACATATCATTAAATGCAGATTATATTACTGAATATTTGCATCCTATATTGAATAGTAAAATTGAATTTTATCCAAATAGTGTTCGTGATCCAATTATAAATGATTTAAGTAACAATGGTGTACAAATTACATATCCAGATGACTATAAATATAGACCCAGCAATTCCACCAAATTTATTGATTTTAACCCATATAATAGTACTGGCATTAGCTCAACAGGATTTGCTATTAATGATTTGTCATTTAGAAATTTAAATTATAATGTTACTGATAATAATAAAACATTAACGAAGAAAGATAAAAATGGTGCGAATATAAAACCATTGTTCGGCAATCATATTCAATTTTTAAAATATTATATTATGTTTTATGTCGCCAATACTATTTTCGATACAACCAATACTTATTCTGATATTGGAACAAATATAACATCCCATAGTTTAGAATTACCAACAGACAAAATAGAAAAATATAAAACTTATATCAGCAGTACTTTAGATTTAAGTTTATCCGAATTGCAAAATACAGATAAAATATTATTAGTAGAATTGATGAGTGAAACATTTAATAATTATGTAGAATTTTTACTGAATCAAATGAGTAAAAAAATTGCATATGAAAGCTTAGAACAATATAAATTAATAATCAATGACCCTTTGTTAAAAGTTTCATCGACAGACCATATACCAATATTCCAAATGTTTGCATCAGATGATACACGAAATATATTAAATCTTGGATTAAAATCGAAACTAACAGTTGAAGATATTAAAAATTTAGATGATACTTTTGATGATTATCAAGACGAAGCCCTAATAAAAGAAAAATCAAATAATTCTTCAAATTTAATTATCAAAATGAAAGATAATTTTTGTTTAAATTTTGATTTAGATTTAATTAAATTATTAATAGAAAATAGAACTTCTTTATCGCAAAAAGATAATTCTGGAAAAATGCCCATAAATTACGCACTTGAATTTAAGAATCTAAAATTAATTACACATTTGGCTCCAGATATGCAATATTATAAGGATAGTCCAATAATAAAATCACATTTTATTGATCTATTAAAACAAACTATTGCAGAACTAGTAGTTGAAAAAAAATATTCAAAATTTTATACTAAATATGAAGCAAAATTAGTAAAACTATTTGAAAATATACCTGAAATTAATACTAATATTTTATCAAGTATTGAATATACTATTCCAATGTATATGACTCTTTTAAATTCATTGTTATTTATTAATATTATAAATTTTGATTATGGTTATACTCCTGAAAAATTATTTAATTTACAAAACCTTTTTGGATATTCGTCAAGTACTAGTTATTATGGACCTATTATTGATTTAGTTTCAAAAGGTGAAACCTTGACAGATTATTCCAAAAAAATAAAAAATAGTAAGATTCAATTACAGTTAGACATTATTAATAAAAAATTATCCAATTATAAAAATACTGAAAAATATTTTGAAATATATGATGATGAACGCAAGTTGTTTGGAGAAAGTGAAATTGATATTGATGGAACATTATTAGACATTTCACAAAATATACATAGTTCAGAAGCAGAAATTAATCAATTAAAGCCAATAGTTGGCAAATCATCAAATTTAACACTTGGAACACGAGATATCACAACTTTGAAAATTAAAAACACATCAAGTTTATACGATAATTTATTCTTTACTGTATTAAATACTGGTATTTATGACGCCAGCTTGAATATTAAATTATATAAAGCACTATGGCAAAAATATCATAAAGAAATAGATCCAAATAACTACATAAATAATATTCATTTAAAATCAATTAATGGAATATTAGACAATTTAGACAATTCAGAAAATATCATAATATTTAAAGATCTTTACTCGATTTTTAATAATATTAGCAAAGATTATATAGAGTGTCCATTAGAATATAATCACACAAATCCAACTCTAGTAGAAATTATGAAATTAATTACACATACTACTACACATACTATATTTAATTATATGTATATTACACTTACTACTATGATGATAAAACATCTTAAAACAACATATCCAGACCCAATGCCTTCGAATTATATATTAGAAAAATTAAAACTAAATTTAACTTCAGAATTCATAAAATATATATTTATGACTCTTCCAGAAAAAGCAACTAAAATTATATTAAATATTTATGATGGTGAAGATGACCCAGACAGAAGAGAAACTCTTGATAGTATATTTTCTAAAATTATTGTTTTATTAAATAGGGGTCCAGCCTTTATTATGCCAACCAAACAAGAATCACCATTAATAGATAATATAAAAACATATATTATACCATATTACATAAATTATTCTAAATTAATAGTTAAAGAACTTTTTGCATTGAGCAATAACTTTTTTAAACATCTATCTGGAATATATCAAATGTTAAAAATTCATGAAAAACTAATTAATTAATTTTTGGATATTTTGCTGCCAAATTAGTTCCTTCTGGAATTTCAGCAATAGTAACTATTTCTAAAGTATATGAATGTTCAAAATCTGAATATTCAAGCATATTACCATCTTTATCATAAAATTGTATTTCCAATTCTTTCAATTCTGGTATTGGATTATGTATGTAAATAGGAGAATTAACATATGAATTATAAACTGTATTGTTAGTTACATTGGTATCATTTTTAATTTGTATTTTTGCAAATATATTTTTTAATTTAGAATCGGAAGTCATTTGATTAAGCGTATTATTTGGCATATTGGGAATTTTTGCTGTCATATAAATAAAATTATCATTTTCTAAATAAATTGTTTTTACAAAATAATCACCTTCTTGTGTTACACATAATAATGATTCATCTAAATATTCATTAAAATATAGTTCTTTATTAGAAATAACACTTTGATATTTAGTAATAGATTTTGAATCACCTAAATTACGAAATCCAAAGAAATTACCTAAAGTATCGTTAAAATCAAATCTCATTCTAAATATGTTTTGAACAAGTATTTTTACAGCATTACCTCCTTTAGTAGAAGTAGCACTTCCTAATAAATTAATATTTTTTAATAATATAGTATATGTATTACTATCAATAACCGTGTTTACTATATGTATTTTATTAATATCACTGGCTAAAATATTATCTGTATCAATAGATCCAGATATTTCTATAATATTGCCAATTTCCAAATGATGATTTTTGTGTGAAACTGTAATTAAATATTCATTAGGATTTGGAGTGGATACCGAGATAAATGGTTGTATTAAATCAGCTTCTTTGTATGACATAAATTTAATTTCATGATTACCTTCTATATATTTTATTTTAATAATATTTTTTTTATTATACATATCGTCATAATTTTCTATTCTATCAACATTTAATACTTTTTCTTCTATCATATTTATTAATTGTGTCATAGTATAATTTCCTTGATCAAGAGAAATAGAATATATAATATCTCCATCATCTAAATTTTGCCAATATAATTTATTATTATATATTACATCTGAATTTTCATTACGACACCCATATATTACTTTATTTAAGACTGGAAATTCAGACGCTATCATTCGAATAAGTACTATGTTATTATATGTTCTATCTAATCTAATAGCATAACTTGTTGGTAATGGATCTCCTTTAATAATTTCTTCTACTTTGCTGATACATATATTATCACCTCCATATTTAATAATATTATTATTAGTATTAAAACTGGCATATTTAAATAGTTCTATTATGATATTATTCTTATTAACTTCTTTTACTATTAAATATCCTTGATTACTTGAATTATTAACTGGATATTGTGTTACTAGTTTATTATTTGGTATACCATAATAATAATTATATACTAATTTAATAGTATAATCTTCTCCATGTGTATAAGTTCCAGAAAATGAGCGAATAAGTTTTACAAAAAAGTAATCATTAGAATAATCCATTGTATCTGGATTATATAAATATACCTTTTGGATAGTATTGAGAGTATTTAATGGTATATTATTTATAAAAGCAGTATTATAATTAGAATCTATGATACCAGATAGTTCTATATATAAATCACTTGAATTATATTTTTTTACTTCTTCTAGATTATCAAAATATAAAGTATGTGGATAATTAATTTTTAAATAAATAGAACCATCTGAAAATTCTAATAAATTATTAGAATCTGTAACTCTTAAATTTTTAGAATAATTTGGTAATCCAATAAGAGAAATTTTATCATTGACTTCTAGATCTATTATATTATTAGTCACTATAGTAATTAAATTAGAATTATTTTTTAATAATATTGGATTAGTGGGCAGTTGAATATAATTTAGAGTACTATATTGACTATTTTTATTACGAAATCGCGAATCGATATTTATATAATGAGAATAATATCTTGTAATACTTGAAAAATTTTTGTCACCTCTTTTATAAAAATATTCCCCCAATATATCATAATTGTCATTTTCACGATTTTTTATATTATTATAATCAGGAGCATGTCTTTGTCCAAATAATCCAGGTGTTGCCGTATACATTTTTTCATATGGCAAGTTATAATTTTTTGGTGTCATTTTATCATTTCTTTTTTTGAGTACATCAGATTGATTTTCATAATTCTGTTCTTCTTGTTGATAATCATAAAATTTAAAAGGTTGTTCTCCTGATATATGTTCTGTCGTATATCTATTATGTTCTGAATTTAAATTGCTACTTGTGTTCATTTATATTATAATTATAATAAAAAAATAAATTTAAGCCAATATAAAAAAATTTGATATTGTAATATTCAATACTAAAATTATTATCTAATCATGTTATCACTCCATAAATATACTGGAGAAACGATGGCACAATTTATTGAAAGAGTTAAACAAGAACATAACTTAAAAAAACTTGCGTATACAGCAAGACTCGATCCAATGGCTTGTGGAAAAGTTATTGTATTATATGATAACTATTGTAAATATATTCGTGAATTTAATAATAAAAATAAAATCTATCAAGTTGATGTAATATTTGGAATTTCTACAGATAGTGACGATGCATTGGGTATTATAAAAAATATCAATCAAGAAATAATAGATAATGATATTAATATATCAGATGATATTTTTACTTTTAACAATTACAAATTTATGCAAAAGTATCATTATTATTCTACAAAGATGCTCAATCATCGGCGAAATAATAATTTTAATGAATATTCACATCAAGTAGAAATTATAAAATCTTTTGTTGTTGGCAATATCACGCGATTTAGTTATTTAGAATGGCGAGACAAAATTATAAAAGATATTTTATTAATAGATCCAAATAAAAATTTCAGACAATCAGCCATCATAGAACAGTGGAAAAATCTAAAATTAAAAAGTTTACAATTTATTAAACTCGAATTACATGTATCATGTGGATTCTTCGTTCGGCAGTTTGTGCAAGATATATCTAACAGTACTGGTATACCTATGATGTGCCACAATATCCATCGTGTTGATTATTTAGATTAGCTATAAGTTTGTTTATAAAAAAGTTGATTTTTTAAATATAGATAAAAATTAATTAATACCTATAAATTATCTAACTAAATATGAGCAAAATAGCAATTGAAGATATCTATAAGAAGAAGACCCATCATGAGCATATTTTAAGTACTCCTGATACTTATATTGGGAGCGTTGAACCAGACACTAAGTCTATGTATATTTTTGATGACGAAACTAAAAAAATTGTCAAAAAAGATATTACTTTTGTCCCAGGTCTCTATAAAATTTATGACGAGATTCTTGTTAATGCACGTGACCATTCTATTCGTGATAAAACATGTAAAAATATTAAAGTAAATATTGATAAAGAATCTGGAACCATTTCTGTATATAATGATGGTCATGGTATCCCTGTTGAGTTGCATAAAGAATTGGGAATTTATATTCCGGAAATGATTTTTGGCCATTTATTGACCTCTTCTAATTATGAACAGAAAGGGAAGGTTGTAGGTGGGAAGAATGGGTATGGAGCAAAATGCACTTCACGTCTTCAGCTAATACCGTTTTGGAAAGGAAAAATAAAAATGGCGAAAGATGTAAAAGTAGGGGATAATCTAATTGGCGACGATGGAACAGTGAGAACGGTAAAAAAAGTTATTACCGGAAAAGGCCAAATGTATGAAGTATCACAAGCGAATGCTGAAACATATTGTGTTAATGATGAACACATATTAACACTTCATATGCCCGACCATAAAGTAATTTTTTGGAATTCTTCTGAAAATTCATGGTCTGTGCTATGGTGGGATAATGAAAAAAAAGAAATCAGAAAGAAATCATTTAGAGCAGGTGATATTAAAAAAATAATTTGCCCCGAATGCAAAATTGAATTATCAAGCAATTTAGGAAGACACTATAACAGAGTTCATAAAGATAAAAAAATACCTAAAAAAACTCGTAAAGGACCTACTAAGAATCCCGAAGAAACCGAAGATATTAAGGAAGCACGTACTCAAATAGAAGAATTTTGTAAAAATATTCCTGATGACAATGTTTTTGATATTAGCATTAAAGAATATATGAAATTAAATGAAACAACAAAAAGTCGCTTAGCAGGTGTACGTGGACAATGTGTCAAATGGGATAAACAAGAAGTTTCTCTTGACCCATATGTACTTGGCCTATGGTTAGGTGATGGCTTTAGTAATGGATATGGATATGCGTGTTATGGTGAAAAAGACCCGGAAATTATTAATTACCTTGAAAAATGGGGGGAAAATAATGATTGTTCTATTAAAAAATCGGGAAAATATCATTTTCTTTTCTCTTCAAAAGAAAATAAAGGTAAAAAAGAGTGTGCTCCTCTTAGAAAACAACTCAAAAAATATAAACTTGTGAATAATAAACATATTCCCAAAGAATATTTAATAAATGACAGAGATACAAGATTAAAAGTGCTTGCCGGTATAATAGATACAGATGGTACTGTCTCGCGTGATGGTACTAGAGTGGCAATTACTCAAGGTCTTGAACATGAGCAACTAATCAATGACACCGTATTTTTGGCTCGTTCATTAGGCTTCTGTTGTCAATTAACAAAGAAAAAAACTTCATGGACACATAATGGAGAAAAGAAGACAGGAGAAGCATATAATATTAATATATCAGGCGATGGAATTCAAGACATTCCTACTTTGTTGCCAAGAAAGAAATGCTCTGCTCCTATAACAAGAAATACTAGTAAAAGTACTGGTTTTATTACTATTAAAGATATTGGAGAAGATGATTATGTTGGTATTGAAATTGATGGTAATCAACGTTTTGTACTCAATGATTTTACAGTTACACATAATTGTGCTAATATCTTCTCAGAAGAATTCATAGTAGAAACATTTGATTCAAACAATAACAAATTGTACTATCAGAAGTTTTCTAATAATATGTACAAAATAGATAAACCCATCATTAAAGAACTTACTAAAAAAGAAGCGAAAGATAAATCACCATTTACTAAAATTACTTTTACACCAGATTTTGAAAGATTTGGTATCAAAGGACTTACTAATGATATCATAGCATTATTTAAGAAACGCGTATATGATATGAGTGCATGTACTGATAAATCAGTTCGAGTATATCTCAATGATGAAAACATCAAAGTAGAGACCTTTAAAGATTATATTAAGCTGTTTTATGAGAAACAACCAGGCAATATTATCTATGATGAACAGCCTAGATGGAAAGTTGGGGTGCTCTATGATACTAATGCCGGATTTGTTCAAATGTCATTTGTTAACGGCGTATGTACTTATAAAGGTGGCAATCATGTCGATAATGTAATAGAACAAATCACCAAAGGACTAATTAATTATATTAAAGAAAAGAAAAAAATTGTAGTTAAAGCACAATATATTAGAGATAATCTAAGTATTTATATAGACAGTGTGATCGAAGACCCTGCATTTAGTTCGCAAACAAAAGAATATCTTACATCAAAAGTATCAAATTTTGGTTCTAAATGGGAGATGGATACTGCTTTTGTAAAAGAACTGGCAGAAACTGGAATTGTCGATGAAGTAGTCAAATTTGCTCAACTCAAAGAGCTAACCGGACTTAATAAGACAGATGGCAAAAAAACAAATAGCCTTCGTGGAGTAGAAAAACTCGATGATGCTAATTGGGCTGGTTCTCGCAAATCTAAATATTGCAGATTGATTTTAACAGAAGGAGATTCAGCTAAATCATTTGCAGTTTCTGGTCTCCAATTAATTGGACGTGATAAATATGGAATTTTTCCATTGCGTGGAAAACTTCTTAATGTACGAGAAGCCACTGCTAAACAATTGTTAGACAACAAAGAATTTATCAATATCAAGAAGATTCTTGGTTTAAAACAAAATAAAAAATATACTGATGTTAGCCAATTGCGATATGGTGGTATTATTATATTAACTGATTCAGATGTAGATGGATCACATATCAAAGGCTTGATTATTAACATGATACATACATTTTGGCCAAGTTTATTAAAAATCAAGGGGTTTATTCAGTCAATGGCAACTCCAATTGTAAAAGCATTCAAGAAAACAGATGCTAAAAAATTAAATCCTAAAATATTCTATACTCTAACTGATTATAAGAATTGGGTATCAAAAGAATTAGAAGGTGACAGTTCTAAGTGGACTATCAAATATTATAAGGGTTTAGGTACTTCTACAGAAAAAGAAGCACAAGAATCATTTAAAGAATTTGATGAACGACTAATTAATTATATCTGGGAATTATCAGCAGAAGAAGCAGATGCTAAATCAGTAAGTTCCAAGAAGAGTAAAAATAGTAGTAAAAAAAAAGAAGATTCTTCTGATGATGACTCAAGCAGTAGCGATTCAGAAGAAGATAATCAAGAAATTGATGAAAATGACATTACTGACTTGAAGAGCAAATCATATGATGCTATTACTCTAGCATTTTCAAAAGACCGTGCAGATGATAGAAAAAATTGGCTATTTAATTACGATAGCAATAAGATTCTCGAATTTGATGAAAAAGAAGTTGGTTATAGTGAATTTATAAATAAAGACTTGATACACTTTTCAAATTATGATAATGATAGAAGTATTCCTAGTTTATGTGATGGATTTAAGCCATCGCAAAGAAAAATTTTATATGCATCTTTCTTGAAAAAATTAGAAAACCAAGAAATTAAAGTAGCTCAATTAGGCGCATATGTAGCAGAACAAACAGAATATCATCATGGCGAAATGAGTTTACAAATGGCTATTATTACAATGGCTCAAAACTTTGTTGGAAGCAATAATATTAATTTGCTATTGCCTATTGGTTGTTTTGGCCATCGTAAAATGGGTGGTAAAGAAGCGGCAAGTCCCAGATATATTTTTACACAACTCAATGAAGTGACTTCTAAACTATTTAGAAAAGAAGATGAGCCTATTCTTAAATATATTATAGAAGAAGGTCGACAAATTGAACCAGAAGTATATGCTCCTATATTGCCAACTGTTTTAATTAATGGTTGTCTTGGTATTGGAACTGGGTTTTCAACTAACATACCAATGTTTAATCCTAAAGATATAGCAAATAATATGCTTAAACTATTAGATGGGGATCATCCCGTCTTTATTCATCCATGGTATCGCGGATTTAAAGGCACTGTTAAAAAGAATGGTCAAGATAAATATACTACATATGGTGTATATGAAATTCTCAATGAAAATACTGTACGAGTTACTGAAATACCAATTGGTATAACAATTGATGGATACAAAGAAACGCTAGAAACATTCATTGAAGAAATTAATGAATCTCGTAAAGACAAAAAGGATAAAAAATTCAGTAAGACACAAAATTATTATTTAGAAAAAATTATAGAAAAAGGTGGCAATAATCGTGTTGACTTTGAAGTAGTATTTACTAAGAATAACTTACAGAAATTTATCAAAGAAGGTACTCTTGAGAAAAACTTAAAACTGACTAGTAGCATAAGTCTTACTAACATGTACTTGCATAATCATAAAGGCGCAATTACTAAGTATGAATATATAGAAGATATCTTTCATGAATTTTATAATTGGCGATTGAATATTTATCAGATTAGAAAAGATCATAGAATGAAATATTTAGAAAACCAAATGAACTTACTGAAATACAAAGTTAAATTTATTGAACAGAAACTAAGTGGTGAAATTGTAATTGAAAAACGTAAAGAACAGGATATCCTTGATGAGTTATTCAAAAAAGGGTATCCTAAATTATGTAATGATTGTGATGCAGAAGAAGAAAAAAAGTCATTTAGATATATTACTGATATGCCTTTATTTAGCTTAACTAAAGAAAAGATAGACAAACTAAATGAAGAATATAATGCCAAGAAGAAAGAATTTGAAGATTATAAAGCAATTACTTTACAACAATTGTGGAAACGTGAAATTGATGAGTTTCTAGAAACTTATAATAAGTGGCTAGAAAATTTAGTTAATGACGAAGAAGATGAAAAGAAGACTAAATCTAAAAAGCTAACTGCAAAAAGCAAAAAAGCTTAATTTATTTTCTTAATTTTTTTATGTGTGTTTTTATTTTGATAATTTTAAAATTAATTGCAATATTAATTTTAATATTTTTATTAATTTTAATATTTTTATTATTTTTTTTAATATTTTTATTATTTTTTTTAATATTTTTATTATTTTTTTTAATTACTATTGTTCTTGAATTTTGGTTTAAATTTGTTTTTCCTAATAAAATATTAATTATAGCTTTCATATTTTTTACATCATTATTTCTATTCATATTTTTATTACGTAAAACAATATATGATTTTACTTTATCTATATTATTATTTGTTATATGTAAAAATATATTTTTATTTAATAGTGATTTTTTAATTTTACTCTCATTAATAATTCTTAATTCATATAATAATTTACCAATTGATAAATCATCAATTAATTTTCTATCTATTAATGATTCATTTTCTATTAATAATTTAAAAACATTTTTATTAAACAACATACTAGTTCCTGCTTGATATAACCATTTATATGGTAATGTAACTTTTAAATTTTGGATGCGTTTACAATGATTAATAGCATAATAATAATAATATAATCCAACATCTACTTTTGATTGATTTAAATAAATAAATAATTTTGGAAAATTGATTATACTTGATATATTACTTCTTAAAATATAATCGTAATCATTTATTTTAGATTCAAAATATTCAAATGCCTGAATTGTCTTATCTAATATTCCGGGTATATATGTTTCATTACCTTTAAATTTTAATATATCCCCATCAAGTAGACATTTTTTTGAAATATTATTATCAAATTTATAATAGTAAGTATCTACATTAGAAGAAAATTTATTATAATACATTCTACTTAGTAAATACATTTGATGATAATATTCTTTATCATCACTATATAAAACTAAATGTAATATTTTCATTATATAATTTCATTATATTTTATAATTTTATTTTTTTATTAATTTTGTAGGTCTTATTTTTTTATATATTTTAATTATTTTTTTTCTTGTTTGTATAATTAATTTTATATTTTTACTTTTTATATTTTTACTTTTTATATTTTTACTTTTTAATTTTCCATTTAATATATTGATAATATTTTTTATATTTATTATGTCATTATTTCGATTTGTATTTTTATTTCGCAATACAATATAAGATTTAACTTTGTATAAATTTTTATTATTAACAAATAAATATATATAAGGAATACCTAATAATTTTTTTATTTCTTCAATAGAAATTATTTTTAACTCAAATAACATTTTACCAATTGCAGCATCATCTATTATTTTTTTATTAATTTTATTTTCATTATCTAGTATTATTTTAAATATATTTTTTTTATATAACATACTTGTACCTGCACAATAAATATATCTATATAAAATATTTTTGAGATTATCATCAAATATTTGATAATATGAATTATTTATTTTATTTTTTTTACCATAATAACAAAAATACATTCCAATATTAATTTCATTAGTTTCCAAAAATTCAAATAATTTTGTAAAATTAATAACACTAGAAATATTACTTCTTAAAATATAATCGTATTCATCTATTTTTGGTGCAAAATATTTAAATGCTTTTATAGTTTTATTTAAAATTCCTGGAATATAACTTTCGCTACCTTTAATATTTAATATATTATCTACTAATAAAAATTCTTCTGTTATACTATTATCAAATTTATAATAATAAGTATCAATACGATCTGAAAATATTTTATAATATTCACTTGTTAATTTGTACATTTTTTTATAATAATCTGTATTATCGCTATATAACACTAAATGTAGTATTTTCATTATATATAATAATCAAATTAAGTTTCTAAATTTTTAACGTAAAAATTTCAAAAATAAATGTCTATTTTTAATTAAAAAAGTATAATAAAATTTGATTTTTTAACTTATTATATAATATATTATAAATAAATAATAAATAATAAATATTACAATGGAATACTTAAAACATATCTTATTACTTGATGATTCCGAGTATGATCATCGGCTTAATGTTATGTCAAGTCTTGAATTATTTGAATCAGTTGAACCTCTATTAATATCTAAAATATTGGCATTTGATACTAATTACGAAGATGCAATTAAATATATGCTATTTGTATTAAAATTAATTACAAAAGATACAACCGATACAAAAAATACAAAAATCTATTTACATGAAATCTGTCGTGTAATAAAAATATTTATTATAGAGAATATTAATGAAAGTTATTCTAAAATATTATTTGATAATTTAAGTAGTTATACTAATAGATATTATTTAGTTATTCTTTTTGATTCAATGAAATTACATGAATGGTCTACTTTTATAAAAGAACTAAAAATTCCAGATAAACATAAATGTGAATTTATAAATATTATTAGTAAAACTAAAAAAGTATATAAAAGATTATTTAATAGTTCAATAGATGGAAAAAAATACGAATTTGACATTAATTTTATTTCTTATTTGTTCAATATAGATAATTTTGATATTAATAATAATGATTATTTAATATCAATAGATAATTTTTTAGATAATACAGTATTTAATAAATCTGATTATTTAAAAATTGATGTTAGAACTAAATTTATAACTTTTTTATTTGATATAATATATAAAAATAGGTTTTATGCTACAACAACTTATTTTGAATTTAATGGAAATAAATTAGCTTCTTTTAAATTTATGGGATTTGTATATAAAATAATATTACAAGTGTATAATAAAATAGATAAGACTAAAATTTTTGATATAGACCAAAAAGACTTTTCCAACACTATTAGAAAAGATTACAAATGGCTCGAAACAGATAATTTTGAAACAAAAGTATATCTAACTGCACTGTATAGCTTGCGTATTTGTCACAATGGTATAGTTCTATTACATAATAATTTTAAAAGATTTCAATCTAATAATTTATTAACACTTTTAATTGGTACAAATGCTACTAATTTTACAACAGAAGTAAAAGCAACTGAGGAAATAATAAATAATAATATAATAAATAGCTTGACTATAAACTTATTAGAATATTATATAAATGATTTTCTTCAAATAAATAATGACATAGTAGATAGTGTTATTCAATATTATTTTGATATTTCTAAAATAAATTCTGATTATAAATTTAGTGATAATACTATAGAATATTTTTATAAATTACTTGCTACTAAAAGTGATTATTGTAATCCCCATTATAAATGTGATATATTAGGTTTATTATGTAGCATATTTGGAAAAGCACAAATTTTAAATAATAACAAGTTAGTAGAAGCTATTATATTATATCATGATGAACATGATATGTTTAAAATAGAAAGTCTTGAAGTAGCGCACAAATTATATAATATGTCTTTAATAATATTAAAAAGTATAATTGATACCCATACAAATTTAACAGAATTTACTAATCAGCAATTATTTTTAAAATTCTTCTATAGAACTAATTCGCATGTCTTATCTTTTCTAGATGATCTGACACGCATATTTGAATCTGCTTCTATAACAAATGCTTATTATGCCAAGTTACAATATATAATACCAGTAAATACCATAGTAAAAAATATTAAATTATCTCTTGAAATTGGCAATACTATTTTAGAAAAGAAGTTATTAGAACCAGGAGTGTTTCGTGGTGAGATAATTATGCCAATTATTACTCTTAGTACTAGTATTATTAAATATTTTACTAGTGGCAAAAATCCCATATATACTATTTTTGAAATGAACTTTGAAGCACTTGATATTATGAAATACTCTTTAAAAATTTTACATAAACTTATTACTAATATAGAATTTACGGAACTTATACAACCTTCAAAATTACTTTTACTAGAAGCATTACCATATATTAAATTTGAAGAAGAAGAAACTTTTGTTAAACTTGAACTAAAAGAAATACTCGAGCAAGAACCAAGTACTATTAAAATAGAAGAAATACCAGAAGAATTTATTGATCCTTTATTATGTATACCTATTAAAGAACCAATTATGATACCCAATGTAGAATTAATTTTTGATAAATCTTCTATTATTTCGCAAATATATCACGAAAAAATAAATCCATATACAAGAGAACCATTAGATGAACTAATTCTAGAAGAACATAATAAAAGCGAAAATGTTAAAAATAAAATTAGTAATTTTATGGATAAATATAATAAATGGAAAAATAAATAAATTTCATAATAATATATAATATGAAAACACAATTATATATTAAGTCTGTTGATAGTTCTTTTTTTAATAGACCCCAATTAGGTTATTTTATTGAAACAGTATTTAAAAACTTTCATAATTTATATGACTTTCCTCAATTAAATCATAATAGAAATGAAATTATACGTTTATTAAATTCACAAACTTTTCACGGTTTTATAATATTTTATGGTAAATATATAATTGGCTATTTACTAGGAGAAGTTTTAGAATACAAAAACATGTACTTATATTTTATTAATTATTTATATATATCGCCTGTATTTCAAAATAAAAAACTTGGGTCACAATTATTAAATTTAGCAAAAGAATATAGCATTTCGCAAAATACACAAGGTATTGGTTTAATTACAGATACTGAAAATGATAAGAACTTGCATTTTTACAGAAAGCATGGATTTCAATTGTGTGAGGAAAGATTATATCAACGCCATGAACTTTATGTTTGGATGCGTTGAATACTCTAAAATTTTATTAAATTTTAGAAGACCAACGCCATGAACTTTATGTTTGGATGCGTTGAATACTCTAAAATTTTATTAAATTTTAGAAGACCAACGCCATGAACTTTATGTTTGGAATCGATAATAATTAAAATTTTAAGAATAAATAAATTTAATTTCCTCTGCTATTTTTAGTTTATCTGGAGTTTCTAAAACAATTGGAGTATTATAATTTAAAAAGAAATTTGATATTATTTTAATGCTTTCTTTGCCAATATAACCATATCCAATATTTTCATGTCTATCCAATTTTTCTCCTAATTTATTTTTGCTATCATTAAGATGTACCATGCCAATATATTTTAATCCAATTTTTTTATTAAATATATTGAAATACTTTAATATATTTTTCTTTTCTTTAATATTATATCCTGCTTGATAGATATGACATGTATCAAGACATATTCTAAATTTATTTTTATCAATTTTTAGAAACTTATTAAAAAAATATGAAAGATCTTCTAATTTATAACACATTTCAGATCCTTGGCCAGTAGAAGTTTCTATCATAATTTTTATTTTTAGATTTTTAATTTTATTATAAATATACAATAAACTAGAATACATATTATTGAGTCCTTCTTCTTTTGAAAGATTTAGTTGTTTCCCTAAATGAACAACTATTCCAAATGCTCCGATTGCCTCCGCGTATTCGATTTCTAATATAAATTGTTTTATCCACCAAGAATAGTCGTTCCAATTTTGTGCAATATTAATAGTGTAAGAAGCATGGACAGAAATATGAATATTTATTTTTTCTAACTCTTTTTTTAGTTTTATATATTTATTTTTATCTTTCTTAATATCTACGAAGATTTGAATTAAATTACCGCCATAACTTTTTATTTTTTTAGCATTTTTAATAATATTATCTATGTCAGAATCTATATGTGCCCCGTATAGTTTCATATATAATATTCGATAAAATATTGAAAAAATAATTATAAATTTAAGAAGATATTATTAATAACTAAATATTATGTTTCTTATAGATACATGTGCTCCAAAAGATCCAAAAAAATCGATAATACATCAAGATATTTTAAATTTACTAGACTTTATTAGTAAAGATGATTCCGTTCCTCATATAATATTTTATGGAAATGATGGAGTAGGTAAAAGAAAAATTATTAAATATTTTTTGGAAATGTTATACGGCCCTTCGGTAAATGATACTGAAGATAATATTTATGTAGTGGCAGGAAGTGGAACAAAAGTTAAAGAAGTATTAGTAAAACAAAGCAAGTTTCATATTATGATAGATCCTGTAGATAATAATTTTGATAAATATTTGATTCAAGATGTGGTAAAAAAATATGCGAAAAAATTACAAGTAAAAACACTAGAATCAAAAAAATTATTTAAAACCGTATTAATGAACAATCTTGATTATCTTTCATATTATGCACAAACTTCTCTAAGAAGAACAATGGAAAAATATTCTGGAACATGTAGATTTATAATGTGGTGTAAGTCTTTATCACGTGTAATAGAACCACTAAAAAGCAGATGCATATGTATTAGAATAAGTGCTCCATCATATGATGATATGTTAAAACTTACAATAGATGTTGCTTTAAAAAAAAAAATAAATTTAAAACTAGATGATTATCATAAAATAATAAAATCAGCAAATGGTTCTGTTAGAAAATTATTATGGAAATTAGATTTATTTAGAGCTGGACAATATAATAAAAAATATGAAACACCGTATAATGAAACTATAGAACAAATTGTAGAATTAATATTAAAATGCAATATTGAGGAAATAATTAATATTAGAAACTTAATATATAATTTAATAATTACTAATATTGAACCTTCTGTTATAATGGTGAGTATATTTGATAATATCTGTAAAAAAAATATAGCTGAAGAAAAAAAATTAAAAATTATAAATTGTGCTTCTACATATGATCATAATTTAGTAAGACGTCGCAGAGAAATATCACATCTTGATTGCTTTATATTACATGTTATGGATATTTTAATAACTTAATTTTATGAATTATAAATATAATTTATGAAACTTGCATTTTTATTTATAATATATGATAAAATAGAAAAAGAAGACATATGGTATAATTTTTTTAAAGATGTCGATATAAATCTTTATACTATATATATACATAGTAAATATCCAGATAACACAAAACTTAATGATTTTTTTACTAAATATTTAGTAAAAGATAATTATAAAACAAGTTGGGGGACCTATAGCCAAATTAATTTACAAAATCGATTATTAGAATTATCTATACAAGATGACAACAATTATAAATTTATATTTATGTCTGGTGCACATATTCCATTACATAATTTTTATTTTATATACAATACTCTTACTTGTAACAACAATTCTATCTTTTCTTATTTTGCAATTAATAAAAAAATAGTTACATGTTATGATAGAAAAAATAAAACAAATAATTTATATTTAAAATATTTGTTAAAAATAAATCCAAAATATAAAAAAATATATAATATAACTAAATGGAATTATGGATCTTCATGGTGCATATTAAATAAAGACCATACAAATTTTATTTTAAATAATGAAAAAACTATTAAAGATATTTTTGATAAATGTCATTTTTGCGATGAATATGCATATCTAAATTATTTATTATCTAATAATAAGACAAATATAATTAATAAAGCAACAACATATCATAATTTTAAAGTTGCTTCTAATAAAAAATATAGAAAACTACCACATACATTTGAAAAACTAGAACTAACTGATGATTTATTAAATACATTAAAACCAAATTATTTATTTGTAAGAAAAGTTACTGAAGATACAATAGTTAATGAGAATCTAATCTTTAAAAATATAGAACCTATCAATGATTTTTTTTCACAGAAAGAGTTATTTATTGATTTATTAAATTATTTTACACCAAAGTATTTATTAAAAAAAGAAAAAAATCACCAAAAGAAAATAATCAAAATAAAAAAAATTTAACTATAATATCTGGGTTTTAACATATCATCATATATAGTTTGAGTAGCTTGAAATGATTTATAATTTATTAAATTAGGTGCTTCTAATTTCAAGTTTCTAAATTGCTCATCTAGTGTATTATTAAAATTTTGCGTATTACGGTGTCTTTCAGCAAGTTTTTCATTTAATTGTCTAATAATTTCTTTATCATCTAAAATGCCATCTTTATCTAAATTTGAAAAGTTATAAAATTTGTCACGAGGATGATTAGACCGACCAACACCTCGATCTGTCATATAACCTAAAATAAATATTTCTTCAACTACAACATTAGTTTCAGTTGGTTTAATATTAAAAAACAATCTTTCTTCATTGATATTTCTTTTATCAAGAACAAAAGAAACTTTTACTACTAGAATATCTTCTGTATTATTTTTTTTTACAAAAATAAAACAAGTATATCTAATTTCATCTTCTGTTTCATATTTTTCTATATGGTCTAATCTTACTAGTTTTATTTTACTCTTTTTAGCAGGATCTGGATAAATACTCTTAGGTAATCCTAAACTTTTCATTTGACGATCCCAACCAGACCCACATTGAGGATCTTCTAATGGCTCATCCCATCCAGTATTAGCTGTTCTATAATCAGGAACTTCTAACATAATATTATTATTAACTTCTTTTAAAAAGTCATATAATAATTTTTTTACTTCATATGGTTGAGGATTTGAAAAATCGGCTGGTTGATTTGCAATATTAAATATTTGTCTTTGACTTGGAGCAATATTATTAAATGCTGTAATAGTATCTCTATAGTCATTATGGAATTGTGCTTCTACAAATTCTAGATTAAAATCGCCATTTTTATCAATAATAGTATTATCAGTGTGTTTTAATAATTCTTCTAAATAATCAATGTCTTTTATTGGTTTATATTTAGATCTTACATCTTGATGAAAAGTATCAGATGCTTTAGTTTTTTTATTAATATAATACATTATTAATATTACAATAAATAAGAGTAAAAAAATATTATTCATTTTATATATAATAAATATATAAAATTATTTAATAAAATTTTAAGATTCATTGATTATTCATGATTGGTAATATTTTCAATCAATTCATCTTTATCTTCAAAATCCATATCTAACGCTCCTTCTTCTTCTTGTGCATCATTATATTCTTCTAATTGTTGCTCATCTTCTATTTTATCAGGTTCTTCTTCACCTGTTCCAAATTCAGTGATTACATTTTCTAGATCTTCTGCAAAAGTTAATCCAGATAATATATATTCAAGTCTTTTAACACTGATGCTAGAATTAATTATTTCTAAATTAAATAAATTAAAATTATAATTTATCAATTCTATAATTAAATTACTTATATAAGTTTTTAATAATTTATTTTCATTAAATTCTAATAAATTGTCAAGCTCATGAATAATATAATATAATAACATATTTCCATTTGTATCTAACTCTATTAAATTATCAGCTAATAATATTTTAGAATAAACACCACTTATATCTGTATCAAATTTATAATTTTCTAAATCTAGTTTAGTTTTACTATTATCAGTTATTAAATTCCATTTATCAAAAATTTCATAATTATTATTTTTATCGGAAGTTTTTAATTCGGTTATTTTTTTTGATATTTTTTCTATAAATTTATCAAAATTACTTTTATCTTCTATAATTTCTTGTTCTAAATTATCGTTCCATTGTGGTTTTATTTCTTTTTCTTCAGATAGTGGTCTATATTTATTTTTTATTTGATTAACAATACATTGGATTTCATATATAACTTTTTTTAGATTTTTTATTCTAGTTCTACAAATGTCATATATAAATTTAGCAATAACTTCTTCTTTTTCTTTATCTGATAATTTTTCATATTTTTCAATATTGATAAACATTTTTTTAATTTTTTGATAAATATTAATATAATTAGATTCTAATCCTAAGTATTTTAATTTAAATACCATTGAATAATTTATATTTATACGATTTTCTGTTTTTGCATTAACTACATAATCACGGGAAGTTTCTTTATAACCTAATAATATTTTAGTAATTGCATCATAAAAAACTTCTATCTTCGTAGCTCCTGATTTTGAAAAATTATAACTAATGACATCCATTTTAAAAAATGGGTGATTTTCTTTAAATAATACTTTATTATCTATATCAGTTAAAATCATTGGTTTATCCATCTTATTACCTTCATAATTATGATTAATAATATATATATTATGACGTAGATTTGATTTTTTATCTTCAGATTGATAAAGTTTTTCTATTTTATTAACAAAGTTTTCTAAAAAGTTATCAATAGAACTTTTTTTAAATTGTTCATTATAATTTTCTTCAAGTTTTTTTATTATAGAATTAGTATTTTCTTTAGATAAATCGTTTAATTCTATTTTTTTTATTCTATTTTTAAGAAGATTATTATTTAGTTCATCTAATTCTTTATCAGAATATTTATTAGTTTTTGGTTTTTTACACAATATACATATTTCTTGATTATCTTTATTTAATTTAAATTTATGAAACTCTCCAGATAAACAAAATCTAGTTGCAGTTTTTTCTAAAACTAAATATTTATTATTTTTCTCGATATTATTATTTGGTTTAACATTTTCTAAATCGATATCTTTCATATTTTTATTACATAGTTCACACACATATTCGCCATTTTTATTTTTCCATGTATGGAATCTTCCATCTTCACAATTAGTATTATTATTAATATTATTATTTAATAAATTTTTGTAATTTTTAGATTGAGGAACATATTTAGTATTTACTACTTTATTAAAATTAGATTTTTCGTATTCTTGTATTTGCTGATATTTATCTAAAATATGTACTGTAGTTTTGGGTAATACAAACGTTTTCTTTTCATTGGCAATTGAAAATTGATCTTCTGATTTCAATCTATTAAATAGATTTTCATCATTAAAAAATGTATTAAGTTTAAGATAAAACTTTGTAGATATAATTTCAAAAATAATACCCGCTTTATTAATCTTACTATTTTCAAGAATATTATTTAATATATCAATAATTGAATGTACTATTATTTTTTGAATAATTGGATTAAATTTTTTCTTATTTACAGTTTCATCTTGTTCATAATTCCACATAGAATATTTAGTCATCATACAAGAAATAATATAAATTATATAACATAACACTAAATAATTTTTAATAGGAACAGTATCACCTTCTTTATTTTTAAGTATTCTTAAATTATCAAACAATACATGACCATATTTATTAAATACTCCAATATTACATACCCCTTTTATATCTCCAGTCATAAAACTTAATTGTGAATCGTTAATATCTAGAGCTAGAAGAATAGCCAAATATGCTAATATATTATTATATTTAATAGCTTTATAATAATCTTTTTCTTTTGATGAGAATACAAATATATTATTTTCTAATTCAAAAAACCAAAGATTCGATAATTCATTAGATATATTATATAATTTATTTGAAAGTTGTTTACGTTCTTTGAAATTTTTCTTTAAGAAATAATTATTGTCAATTACTATATCTATTAAATCTTTACTAATGTTTTTCCTTTTAACTCTACTGCTAAATATATTTCCAATATAAGCAGGTATATTACAAATTATAGCAATCTTTTCTATTATTTTATCTAAATTGCGAATTGCTATTTTGTATTTTTCATAATTAGGTAAATCTTCTAATGGTGTATCAAAAGGCATACTAAAAGTTACAAATCTACCAGAATCATCAAAAGTACCATCATCTACATATTTTTTTACATCTATTTGAGTATAACAACTCTTACATATAAAATCACCATTATTATTTTCTATTACATAATTTTGAATAAATTCATACATCTTATCTTGATATTTTGTTGGATTTACTTTTTTAAATTTTGCAATATAATCCCATGTAATATTGTGTTGACATAATCCACTGATACTTGTTTCTTCTGTTAATGCTCCTTGATTAATTTCTTTAGATACATCAATTCGTAAAGCTTCTATTTTTTTTTCTTTTTCCGTTAAACTTGGCAATCTAATAGTTGTCCCTCCAAGACCAAAAAATATATCATCTCTTTCATCATATTCTGGTTTTTCTTTTTTTACATTTTCTATAATAAGACTTTCTATGTTATTATAAATATTAGAATTTCTATTTATTTTTACTAATCGTTTTTCTAAATTTTCTAATATTTTTTTAGCTTTTTGCATATTAATATTTTTATGTGTTTTAATTTTTCTAGTAAATTCATCAAATATTTTAATTATTATGTCATCATAGAAATTAGATACTAATTTTTTAAGTTGTTCTTGATTTGTTAATTTTGTGGTTTGTTCATATGATTTTTCTTTTGTATAATCTTTATCTAGATCAAACATCCAAAAAATAGAGGATTTATGAGGAGTATTTTTTACTATACCTTCATCGGCATAAACAGAAGTTAGATAATAACCATTATTACCATAATCATGAATATCTTTAACATCATTAACTTTTAGACATTCAATTGGTTTTAAATTAGTAGGAATTATAAAACCTACAATATTGACAAATTCATTTTTACCACCAATACGCATTTGTAACGGAAAATGTTTAGTTTGTCTGAAATCGCCTTTTTTTTCTAAAGAAACTGCACGAACTGCTGAAACTGTTTTATTCATTTGTATAGAAAATCCATAATCTTTAAAATCCTTAAAATTGATATATGGATATACTCTATAATTAGCTAAATCATTAAAATTATCATTTTCTGTCATTACTTTACTACCTTGATTTATTAATTTTCCAATAATTTTTACTTCTTCATCATTATTTACTAAAATTGCTTTTCTGTTATTAAGTGGAGCAAAAAAATTCTTTTTAATATTTGCCAATACTTTTTCGTCTTTTGCATTTTTAGAATATAAGTCACTAGTAACATCAATTTTAGTTACTATATATTTAATTTTAGTTTCTTCTCTCTTTTTAAAATCTTTTATACTATTATTGTCCATATTTTTGTCATATCTTTCAGAATCTTTATGATACAGTAAAAAATCATCAAGAACTGGTATTAAAATTCCAGCATTGATTAGTTTTAATATTTTACTTTCATGCGATTCTTCTAACATATTAATTTTATTTAAATTTTCTTGATTTTCTACAATATAGTTCCAAAATATGTTAGTATAACCACTCATTAATTCTTTTTTAGTTAATAAACTTTCTATAGTAACATAATCAATATTATCTCTTGTAGGTATTACTATATCAATATAAGTATATTCATCTCCATCAATAATTGTATTTTCTAGAACGTTTGCAAAATCTTTCTTATCTTGCTTTTTATAAAATTCTATAATTACTATTAATTTCAGTAAATTATGTGTTTTCAATAGTTTATCTTTTTCATTTTGTAAACTATTTTCTATAATGTCAGATCCTATTTCATTTAAAAATACAAATGCTGGTTTAAATTCTGGACGTTTTATTAATAATTTGATTTTATTTTCATCATTATATACTTCTAATATACTAATAATATTTTTTATAATTTTATAATAATTTATAATTTTTGCATTAAACTCACTAGTAAAAACATTATTAATTTTTAATTTATATGCTTTTTGATTTTTTGAAAATTCAACAATATTATTAAAATATAATTCACTTGTATCTTCATAAAAATATCCAATGTATAAAAAGAAATATGTCATAATATATTTTTTAATAAGTTCATCAAATAATTTTGTATTGTCATTATTAATTAATGTATCTTTTAATTTTTCATAACTTATTGTATCATAATATTTAATTATTAATTCATTAATTTCTTTCTGAAATTTTATAAAATTTTTTTCTTTTATAATTGCTTCTATTATTTTATTATTCTTAAAAGTATTAATTAATAAGTCATCTAACAGTTTATTAACAAAATCATCTATTCTATCAATGTACATTTATATTTTAATTATATAATACTAATAGATTATTTTAATTATTAAGATATTTAAAGCATTTATACTATTATTATTATAATTTAGTACAATACAATGAATTTTAAAGAATCATTGTTTTATAATAATAAATTTATATTTAAAAAATCAAGAAAATTAGATGATAATACTATAAAATTAGATATACCAGAAATTATAGATCTAAATAATTATAATATAGATGAAATTTTTATTTTATTAAAATGTCCATTAATAGACTATATTAAACAAAAATATAATATAATTGTATTAACATATGATATTTTTATTGAAAAACTGGATGATTTATTTGGAAATTTTATTAGATGTATATCTGTTGATGAAGATGATAATTATATATTAGTTAATAAAAATATCATCAGTATAGATAATCCCGATAAAAATTTAATTGATTTCACAACGACTGTATATCAAAAATTACCTTTTAAAAAAATATTTTCTTTTATGACACCACAACTTACTAATAATAATACTATGGTATATTTAAAAAACTTGGATCATAATAAGTTTAAAAAATTATACATTAAAAATATAATAGAGGGAATAAATTGTTTTTTGATATATAATAATTATTGGCAATTAATATCTGAAAAATCAATTAATGCAAATGAAAACGTTTATAAAAATAATACAATAAATGATCAATTTAAAGAAATTATAAATGAAAAAAAAATTAATTTAGAAGAATTAGATAAAACAAAAATATATAATTTTATATTAGTTCATCATAAAAACAATGGAATTTTAAATTTTTGTCATTATGGAAGTGGTTATAAAGAATTATTTTTGAATTTAGTACTAAATAATAAAGATAATTTGCAATATGTAAATATTTTTCCAAATATTGAACATAAAAAAAATAATATAAAATTAATTAATAAATTAACTTTTGAAAATGTTCAAGAACTTGTAGAAAATATAAATAATTTATCTTATGAAAACATAGTGAATAAGAAAATATCAATCGAAGGATATAATATTTATGAACTAAATAAAGATATACAAATAGTAAATTATAAATTACAAACACATATATTTCAACAAATACAAAATATAAAACCAAAAAATAAAAATATACATCAAGGATATTTAGAGATGTATCAAGAAAATAAATTAAAAGAATATCTCCCATATTTAACAAATTATCATATTGAAATAATACACCGAATATCAATGTCATTAAGAACCATATCAAAAGAATTTCTTGATATATACCATTATTTAAAAAAATATAAACAATATGAATTATATAATGCTATACCTACAAATTATAAAAAAATACTATACGGTATACATGGTATATATATAGATGCAAGAAAGAATGAATTTAGTAAAAATTATGTAGAAGATGAAAATAAACTAGACACACGATCTATAACTATTCATGATATATATCATTATTTAAAATCAACACCTGTCAATTTATTGAGACAATTATACTTTGATAGAGATGCAATAATAAAAGAAAAAAAAATAAATCCAGAAATTTATAAATTATTTATTAAAGATTGTATATATACAATAATACAAACAAAATTAATGTCTATTTAATTGCTTTCTTTATTGTTTCAAATATTTCTTTCAAATAATCCATTGATTCAATCATATATTTCAATGGATGTTCATTATCAGAAGCAATTTTAATTTTAATTAATCTTTCTAAAGGCGATGGTTTAGATAATCCACAAAATATAATATTTTTATGATCTTGAAAAGCGTTATTTATTAGTTCTCCCATTGTATGATCTTCGTCTTCAAATTCAAAAATAAGAGTGCTATTTTTTTCATACTTTGTGCTTTCTTTTAATTGTACAGTAAAATAAGTTTTAAAATCATTAATTTTCTTTAATAAGTAATTAACAGATTTTTTTATAATAACTTGTTCTTGTATTTGTCCCTGTGATTCAATTGTAAAAATATATTTATTCTTATCTTCATCATAATTATAATAACAATTGGAAGCAGCTGAAAATATATTAGATTTTAATCCAGTAGATAAAGCTGATTTCATATGACACTTAAAAGTTTCATTTGGTCTCAATTGTATTATTAATATAGGATATTTTTTAAAATATGGATTCATAGTTTCTCCATCTACAAGATAAGTTATATCATTAGTAGTAATATTAATATTTTCTGGTGTATTATTAAAAGTATTGATATACATTTCAATTACTTTTTCTTTTTCATAACGTATATAATTGATATCAGTAAATAATAATTCGGTGTTAACATATTTTTTATCTAAAAAATCTAAGCCACTATCAATATCCAAAATAGGTATTTGTGATAATCTTAGACGCATGTAGTCATTATTAAAAATAGTATTATTGCCTTCTATTTTAATTAATTCAGCAGGAAATCCATATATTGGAATTTCGTCCATAGAAACTCTACGAATAGCATTTATAATAGAAGGAGATATATCTTTTCCACTAATTTCAAGTATTAAAGAACTTTCATGTAAATCTGTTCTTTTATTATATTTAAGTTCTTTTATATCAATATCTAATCCGGTACTGCTTCTGGATAGTTTTTTAGACGATTTTTTCATTATATTAGTTATATATTTATAATAGTATATATATTTAAATAATTTAAAATCAATTTTTTTATTTAAAAATATTATGTTATATTATATTAGTTAACTATGAAAAGAATCTTAATCTATAGTAAAAAATGTCAGTCATCCTCAAATTTAATTATTTTATTAAAAAATATAAATTTATTATTAAATTTTGAAATGATATGTTTAGAAGAATTAATAGCTAATAATAGAATTCTTCCACCAAATATAAAAATGGTTCCTGCATTAATTATGCCAGAAATGAATTTAATTTTACAGGGAAAAGAAACTTTTGAATGGGTTGAAAAAATGAGACTCAATATTATTAAATCTAATATTGCACGAAATATGCAACAAAGTGGTCCAAATGGATTTACTAATATTGAAATGGGAGGATTTTCTGATAATTTTGCATATACTATGACTGATTTGGCACAACCAAAATCTTTCTTACCATATGGAAAAGATGATGAGTATGCAATTTATACTGGTATTGAAATTAAAAAATTAAAAGATCAAGATATAAATAAATTGCTAAAAGATTCCGAAAAATCACGAAAAGATATGGATAAACAAGTTGGAGAAATTTATGATAATAATCGTAAAGATGCAATTTTAAATTATGAAAAGCAAAAAATATTATCTAGTATGAATAATTAAGTAAAAAGACTTAAAATATCATTATATTATAAGAATATAATAATATGGAAGATCTACCTCCTCTTCAAATTAGCGAACTAAAACAACAAATTCTAACCGATGATATACAATCATATAATGATATAGCTGAACTAAATATGATAGTATCTACACTAAAATCAAATAGTGATACAGCTGTTTCTGAATTTAAAGAAGTACTAATTATGCTTACTGAAGAATTAGCACGTGTTACCGGTGACCATATGTTAATGATGCATAAAACAAATATTGTTGGATTTATTAATAAGAATCCAAAAGGCTTAGTCGATAGTCTAATATTAAAATGTTATGAAGCTAAAGATGGAATGTTACGTGAACGTATTGTTAAAGGTGATGATTCATTTTTTATGAGTAATAGTCTTGATGATGTTAGTGAAGGTGATTCTAGTATAGTAAATATTATTTTCCAATTTAAGAATTTTTGGGGAAAACTCAATACTGATAACCGTAATATTATTAAAAATAGTTTACTTGCTTTAATTTCTTTATGTGATATGCGATATTTGGCATTTAAAAAGTATCAATGCTTAAAAAAACTCAATCAAACATATACCCATATTTTTTCTGAACTTGATAATATTTTCTAAATTACTTAAAATATAATTAACATAATAAATTTATATACTATGGAAACTTCTGCAATTGAATTAAAACGATATCATGATCAGTTTGTTGCTAATCTTATATTATTATTGCAACTCAATATAACAAAAACACATGTAGAAAATTATACTGATTTTGTTACTAAGTGTGATTTACCATCTAATATAGTACTATTTATGAATAATTTTGATATTCCAAAAAAAGATAAATCTGTTAATGATTTACAATATAAAGAACTCATAATAGCATCTGTGCAAAAAAAAGTATCTGATAATCTTGAGAAACTAAAAATTAGTAGTAGTAACTTTTTAAATTCTATATTATTAGGTGAATTATCTATAGATGGCGTAAGTGGTATTATTAAAAAAATATTTGGTACTATCAGTTCTAATTATGAAATGCTTACTACAAAGAATCCAAAACTTTTCCAACTAAAAACTACTAAAGATGATGGTTCTCAAGTTACTATAACTTTGATTCCAGGTATTGACATGATTTATTCATGGTACACTCTTGATTCAGAATCACGAAACAATCTATGGTTCTATTTAGAAAATATGTTTATATCTGGTACTAAAATGATCCATTTAGTAAATAAAAATTCTATTAGTAATTTTGATATAAAGCTATTGAAAGAATTAAATTATACAAAACTCAAGACAGATTTTTTAGAAGCATTCCCTGAACAACAAGTTATCAATACGATGAATCTTGACATTGATCCATTTTTAGGCATTGGTATCAATAATCAAGAATTTGGATTAGAAAACTTTGTTCAACCTGATGATTCTCAAGTACAACAACCTGGACTCAGTTCTATGGCTAAAATGCTTGGTGTTGATAAGATGATAAATATGGAAGAACTTAGTAAACAACTTAAAAATATTAGTAAAACCGAAATAGAAGATGCTACTAATAATATTAAAAAACTACTAGGATCAAATATAGATGAAGGAACTTCTGAAATTATTGGTACTGTTTTATCCGATATTACAGACCAACTTAAAGAAAGTGATTTATCAAAAGGTGACCCGATTACTAATATTATTAGTATTGCTGAAAAAGTAGCTAAAAATACTATTCCAAAAATTGATCCAAATAAAGTAGATATGAAAAAAGTATTTGAATCTACAAAAAATCTAGCAAATAATTATAAAGATGGAACCCCACTTATGGGAAATGATGGGCTTAATCCATTAGCAATGCTTACTCAAATGATGCAAGGACAATCAAAAAGTGGTTCTAATGCAAAACAAACAAAAATAATGGAAGATATGATGAAAAATTTGATGAAAAATTTGATGAGTAAAAAATAGGTTTAAATTAATGGCACTAATATTATAATATAATATTAATGACTAATTTCTATAGAATTGAAAAAGAAGTCCATATAGATGAAATAATGGAAAAATATAATAATAAATTATTTGTATTAATTTTTTCAGTTGATTCTAAAAATTTTAATCCAGAAATAATTAATAATACTAATTTAATAAAAAAAAATATTAAAAAAGAATTATTAAATGAACAAAATATATTTCTTTATATAAATCTACAAAGATATATTATTACGCAAAATAAATATGCAAATCAAATAACCCGTGATTCAATTCCATACATAAGTTTTTATTATAATAAAAATCAGATAGCACGTATATTAAATGCAGAATGGAATGTATTTGAAGAAACTTATAATAAAATTAAATCTGAATTAGATGCTATAAAAGAAAAATCGGAAATTTTAAATAATAATGCAAGTATGAGTAATGGACCAATTAGTAATGAAAAACAAGAAAAAAATAGTAATGATTTAATAGAAACTGATAATAAAGGAGAACAAGAAAAACAAGAAGAAATAATAAATAAAAATGAACAAAATACTCTAAAAGAACAAATTAAACAGCAAAAAAAATTAGAAGAAATTGAAAAATTAAAACAACAATATTTAATTAATGAATTAACTAAATTAAAAAAAGCAAAAGAAATAGAAGAAACATTAGAATCTACATAATTATTTAATTATATTATTTTATTATTTAGTCAATTAGATTAAATAATTATTTTTATTAAACATTTTTATCTTTTAAATCGTAAATCTTCATATCGCAAACAAGCTCCTTGATTAATTTTACATATATCATCAGTTTTATATAACCAATTAGCAAATTCTTCTTGATCATTTGGAATACTTGTTACTGGTAAAGTATACCAAACTCTTTGTGAATTTTTTATATCAAATAAATCAGTCATATCTCGATATAAATCGGCATTAAAATGTCGTTCCATATCTTCAGCAATATCTTCATCATCGCCATTAGCAGCAGTTGGTATTAATTCTTTTCCAAATTCTGTTACAGCTGGATTCATAAATGGATTATCTTTTGTTGGTTTTCTACTTGCTTGTTTCTCATATTCTAATAATTCATTAAAATCATAATTTACAAAATCTTTTGCTTTTCTATCAGTGTTGGCTTGTATATCTATATTATTGATACGACCAAATTTTAATTTACCATTTGAATCATATTGACCCACTTCTAAAATATTTTTAGAATCATTTATTAGCTCATTTTTATTTTGCTTAATTAATTTTTTATTTACAAAATCATTATATTTTCCTTGATAGTCGTTATTATAAATTAAATATATTACTATGATAAATATAATAATAAATATAGGAAGCCCGATATATATATTTTTTTTACCTAATAATACCAATAATATAATATAATATAAACATAATCTTGTAATTGCATTTAACTGGTCAATTCTTGACATTTCATACGTAGGAAAAAATTTTAAATAATTATTATTTTTATAAAGAATAGTTGGATCTTCTAACCAGAATTTTTTTTCCATTATAATATAGTTTTATAAAAATTTTATTCCATTATTTATATATAATGGAATCATTAAAACAAGTAATATACAATTCCCAAAATTTACTAACCCTTATAGTTATCTTGGTAGTTGTTTTAGTCGTTGTTCTTGTTGTTAGAAACTGTTTTGTAGAACCATTTGCCAAAACAAAGAAAACAAGTAAAAAGAAAGCAAGTAAAAAGAAAGCAAGTAAAAAGAAAGCAAGTAAAAAGAAAGCAAGTAAAAAGAAAGCAGGTAAAAAGAAAGCAGGTAAAAAGAAAGCAAATAAAAAAGAACAATCAGTTGTCAACACGGCATCATCTTTAAGTGTTAGTGAATCTGAAAGTAAATCTGAAACTATTCCTGCCCAGGTCCCCTCTATTGCATCTCTTAATTGTCCCACATGTGCAACCTGTCCTGAATATTGCCCTCAAGTTGAGAAATGCCCTGTCTGCGCAACTTGTCCAACTTGCCCAAATTGTCCAAAGTGTCTCAATTGCCCACTAAATAAACCATTTGCATATGCACAATCAAATGGTAAAACGTATGTTACTAATAAACAATGTGTTAGATCATTTGATTCAAAAGGAACAAAAATTGATGGTAATGGTCAACTTTATGGTTCATGTGATTGGCAAGAATATAATGGTCCAATGCCAATGAATCCAAGTGATGTGCAAAGTATTAGTGGTGTTACTGCACCAACTGATGCAATAAAATTATTTGAAGGACCCAATGATATATGGGCACCAATTAGAGGGTATCCCAAAGCTACATATAGATGTAAAAAACCATGTGACGGAATAAACAATAAATTTGAAAAAATTCCTATTAAATCATATGGTGGTATAAATGGATGGATAGCACCATTAGAATTTTCGATTAGTGAAAATGTTGTTTTTGCACGCGATGCTGGTAATGAATTATTTTATTGTGATAATACAAAAGAAAATCCATGCAATGGAACATGGTATCATATTATTGGTTCTAATGCTAATCCAGTAGATATAAATAATGATCCTACATTAACAAATTTTAGTTCTATTGCTGTAGCATAAATAAATTAAAATAAATATTGATAATAATTTTTATTACTTACATTGGGTAATTTTGAATAAATTTTAACAATTTCTTCAAATCCTTCTTTTTTAGTTGGTTCTTGATATTTTTTTTTATAAATATTATATACAAGAGCAGGTATTTTCTTAGCATCTTCATAAATATATCTATACATATTATTATGTTTAGCATGTTCTTCTGTAGTCATCATATGAAAACATCTAATATAATAATTATATTTTTTTGCAAGATCTATAAAATATCTTCTAGTTTCTATATCAGGACTAGTATTATCTATTATAATTTTTTTTTTATTTTCCATTAAGTTTTCACATTTCTTTAAACACTTAGTAAATGTTTTTAAAATATCTTGGTTAATTATTTCATAATTATACTTTTTAGCTAGTTTTATAGCATAAGTAGATTTACCAGAAGCAGGAAATCCAACTAAAATTATAATTTCTAATTTATTCTTAAAGCTTATTTTAAATTTAGGAACTATATAATTATTAAAATCAAAATAATTTTTAATTTCTGGAATTATAATATCTTTTTTTAAAAATACTTTTTCGGGTGGCAAAAAGGTAAGGCCAATATTGATGGCAAATTTTAAATCAGTATCAGAATGGTCATTTCGTCTACCCATTGCATCACCACAATAAAAAGAATCTATCAAATTAATCTTACTATCAAATAATTTCCAAATTCCAGTCAATGGTTTTCTAAATATATTATCGTGTATACTTGCATATACTTTAATAGGTAAATTCAATTCTTTTAATATATCTTTAATTTTTGAAATCCACATATCTATCTGTTCTTGTTTCTTAAGCCCCAATTGATTAGTAATAATAATAATAGAATAACCGTTATTATTATAACTGGATAAGACATTTTTTATATTACTAAATAAAAACTTCCAATCAGTATTATCAACTGGGAATTTTTTACCAGATTTTGTAGTAATTAAAGTATTATCTAGATCAAAAGATGCTATTTTATTTTTTAAAATAAAATTATTATAGATGATTTCTAAATAAGTATTATGATTAATTATTTTTAGCATAGTCTATATAATATTTATATATTATTAAGTTTAATTATCAATTATTTTTATATAATTAGTATATAATAATGAGCAGTATATATTCAAATAGACTAGATAAACGAAATTTTGAAGTTTTCTTTCAACAAAATAAAAGTAACTTTCCAGAAAAAGGCGAAATTACCGGCGATCAATTTAATTATGAAGAAATAGATCAGGGCATGCCTATTCGTGGAAATTTTATAGCAAGTAAGAACAATAAAAAAAATATAATTGATACTATAAATTTTGATTTTGATATTTTTGATAAAGATAAACTAACAGATTTTAATATTAATTATTTTGATCCAATGGCAAATAATGGAAATATTGCACATTTAGATAATTTTAGAGAAACCAATGCAATAGTAACTAATGATATTGATAGATTGTCTAATATAATAGATGAATATGGATATTTTTTATTTAATAACGTGCAAAAATATTTATTAAAAAATCATTATTTACTTACTTCATTTTATTTAAATAATATTTTAACTTCTTTGTTTATAGCTTCTAAAAATAAAACAAATATAGAACTAAAGAATTATTTAAATATTAGTGATAAAGTAAAATGTATGTCTGATATAAATTTATTTCATATTGAACTAGAAAAACTTACTTATTTAGAAATATTTAATTTTTTAATTGTTCCATATGAATTTAAATTAAATAAAACTTTTTTAAATTATTTACCTAATATTAAAATAATTAATTATGAAAATAAATATGCTGATTTAAATATACAATGTTCTAAAATAAATAAATATATTAGCACAAGTCATAACTTAAATTTTGATAATACTTTAAAGTCATATCATTTAAAAGAAAATTCTATTATTGCTTTAATATCAGGTAAAATACAACCAGTATGGAAGAATAATTTTGATGATATTATTATAGATACTTTTTATAGTTTTCATAAAAGAAATCAAAATTTTTTAATTTCTAAAAATAAACAATATAATTATTTTAGACATGATAATTTAGAATTATTAGAAATACCAACTTATGATAATAAAATGTCTTTTGGTATCATTATGTCTGATAAAGATTATTATCCAAAACTCAATCCAGAATTAATTAATTTTATGATTTCTAATTTAGCACCAACTCAATTTAAATATTTAAGTATTCCCCAAATAAAAGATAATTTAAAATTACGCTATACTAATATATTAAAAGAATCTGGACTGACACGAATTTTTGAATCTATGGATATTCCTGAACTTATTGTTAATAACAATATTTATCTCAACGACATAGTACAAAATATATACTTAATTATAGATAAGAACAATAAACCAACTCATAATCAAAATAAGGAAAATAAGAATAATTTAGTAAAACAAATAAATACACCATTTATTTATTATTTTAGATTAAATACTTTGAATACTATTTTATGTTTAGGTCAATATTGCTAAATTGAATTATATTTTTTTATTAAATTATTAAACATATTTTCGAATTGTTGTAAAATTTTTTTATAATCCTCTTTAGTACCGCAAAATTTTGTATAAACATCTGAATTTTTGTCTTCGATCAATAATAAATAATTTTGTAAAACAGTAAAAATAGCATCACTTTTTTTAAATCCGTAACCAAAAAAATAAAAACTTTTAGTAAATTTCCAAACATTAACTGATTTCCATAAAACAAATTTTTTGAATATTTTTTGCAAAATTAAAATTAAATTATAAATCGGGAACATTTTTTTAAATGTCATATTTATTATAATATTGCCATCAGAATCTAGATTTTTTAGTATTATAATAATGCTTGTAACAATTAATTTTAGCTGAAATTTTATAGAAAACATTTTTGATAAATCGTATGGAACACAAGATGCAATGGCAAAATCAAACTTTTTATCTATATCAATTTTATCAACTAATATATTTTTGTAATTGCAACTATAGTTTTTATTGTCAATCTCGAACTTAACACCATTTTCACTAACTGGTAATGAAATTCCATATCCATTGGATTTTGGGAATCTTTCCAATACTAGTTTAGAATAACAGCCGGGTGCTGCACATATATCTAAAAAATTTTTAATTGTAATTTTATCATGTAAAAATTTGTTAAACATCTCGGTTCCAATAAAAATTAATTTATCGGTATTTTCTTTTAATTCCCTTCTTTTTTTGTTCTCTTTTAATTTTTTTTTCTTTAATAAAAAAAAATATTTTTTATATATTTTATTATCATATGGATCCATCTTATTATAATATAATTCTATATTTAATTAACTAAACTAATACTATTAAAATATATTTTATAAACTTTATTTTCATGTGCATTTTTACTATTATTTTTTATTAAAATTGCATACATGTCTTCAAAATTATTAATTTTATTTTTATTAAAATCTGCATTTAATAAACAATGATATGGTTTATTAATTTTCATATAACTAAAATATAAATTATCTTTTGGATTACTATCAAGAATAATTTTGCAATAATGATTTCCTAGTTCATAATCTTTTTTTAAAGAACTATCATTAATATTTTCTTTATAAAACTCATAATCTTCTTCTATGATATGAGTAACAAAACCAATAGATTTAATCCAATCTTCTGGAATATATAATAAATCCATATTTATATCTTTGTAAATTAAATTATCATATATGTTATTTTTAATAAATTCTTTTATTTTTTCAGTATCGATATCATAATTATTTTTAATAATGCATAATTTATTATAGTGACAAAATCCTTCAAGATAAAATTCAAGTAACATCTGAAAAGTAAAAACTATATAATCATAATTACTAGTATTATCAAGATCAGTATCTTTCTCCGGCAAAAGAATAACTTTATTTTCACCAAAATTTTTAGGTTTTTTAGAATATATTTCTTTTAATAAAGTAGTAAAATCACTTTCTCTAATGTTTGTATTTACAGTACTCATAATAGTTTCAATTTATGAATTATTTTTTAAGTTATAATTATATATAATAATATATATAATGGAAGATTTCAAAAATATTGATATTGATAATAATCTAACTTTTGAACCAAGACTACAAGAATATATTAAAAAATTAAATTATTATAAAAAATATAATATTGCTCCTCCTTTTAATTTAGAAAGAGAATATTCTATCACCAGAGAAGATAAAATCAAAATAAAGAATTTTTTACATGGTCGTTATGATATTACTAAAATAGAATTGCAAGAAGAACGTGATGAATATGTAATACCTGCACAAAACACTTTTGGTATTACACACGATGATTACAAAAAAGATCCAAGATATGAACGTCTCCAAAAAAAATTACAAAGAGATCGTGATGCAACTCAAAATAGACATAGTTACGGTAATGGAGCAGAAATACAGGGCAATGATAATAAATTTATAACAGATGAACAATATCAAAAACTAGAAGAATCTAAACACTTTCTAGATAATAAACCATATTATAGTGATTATGCTCTCAATGTAGGGCATCATTCAAAACGTGTATATGATGTTCATCCTCTTAAAATTCAATATAATCAACGTCCACATAATAGCCAACATCGTGATTCTAGGCAAGATTTACCACATGATAATAATTTATCTAATATAATTGCTAAATTAGATAGTTTCAAAAAACATACTAATACTATTTATCAACATCCACAACATATGGATATATATTCTAATCAAAAAATAAATAACAATAATCAAGCAGTTCCTATGCGCGGCAATCGTGTAAATTTAATTGGAGGAACTCGTGATGTAGATATAGAAAATTGTTTAATAAAGGGTTTACCTGAAAGAAATGCAAAATTTAAATCTTTAGGATATCCTAATTATAGTGATCATTCTTTTGGCTATATTTCTGGTGATATTCAAGATCCAAAGCATGTAGTATTACCATTTCCTCGCGGAGGTGAAGCAAGTAGATTAGAAAATGATTTTCGTCGTGCGAAACCTTATCAAAGACAAATAATATAAATATATAGTTTTTAATAAAAATAAAAAAAATATTAGATTATAATATATAAATTATGTCTCAATACAGTGCTGTAAATTTAGGAGCCTATAATAGACTATCTTATGATAACTGTGCCTACCAAAAAAGATTATATGAAAGTACTTCTCCGCTGTTATATAACTTATATGAAGGTAAATTCCAAAACTGCAATAAATGCACCTATAAAAACGAATTCTGGAGACCATTTGATTTAGTGGATCTTGAATCAGAATTAAAAAATATTACTAGACCTAATACTAAATGTCCGCAACTTAAATATAATCCTGATTGCAAACGTTCTAAATTATGTGTAAGTACTTTTGAAAAGAACTTGCCTGTAGTAGTAGATTCTCAAGTATGTCCTGTCGTAAATAATAATATTCCCAGAATGTCCCATCCTGGATTCTCTCTACAAGAATTTGCTTGTCCTAAACTTAATATGGCTGTCAATACTCGTAAAATATAATTAAAAAAATTGAATTTATAATTAAATAAATATTATAAATTATTATATAAACTTTTAAAATGGCTTCTCCTTCTATTCGCCGTATTAATAAAGAATGGAGTGATATCAATTTAGAAATTTCAAAATACAAAGAAGAAATATCTGTATCAATGGTTGATAATAAAATTACACATTGGACAGCTACAATTATTGGGCCAATTGGTTCTCCTTTTGAAGGTGGTAAATTTACTCTAGATATTGTGTTTCCTTTAGAATTTCCATTCAAGCCACCTATTATTAAATTTAAAAACAAAATGTATCATCCAAATATTAACACAGATGGATTAATCTGTTTAGATATTTTAAAAGATCAATGGTCGCCTGCACTATCTATCTTCAAAGTATTGCTATCAATTAGTTCTCTTTTAGCAGATCCCAATCCAAACGATCCACTCAATCCAAATGTTGCAACAATTTATAAAACTAATCGTGAATATTATAATAAAATGGCAATGGAATGGACACACAATTTTGCTAAATAATTTTTTATAATAATATAGTTTTTTTATTTCTATAATAATTAATATAATATTATGGAACCATCTAAATTAAATATTGGTCATTCTAGTAGATTAGGTTATGATTCATGTGCTTATTATGATAGACTTGAAGAAAGTGTTGGCCCAATTGGATATAGACTCGATCCTAACTCTATAGAAAATTGCAACCAATGTCTTTCTACTCTTGGTCCTCGTTCATCTTATATGGGTCAAGGTGTTTCTTCTGCTGTTGGTTTTCCTATTGCTACTTCTCAAAAACTAGTTGATGTTGAATCTGTTCTATCTAACAGAAATTTAAAAACAACTAAATGTCGTCGTGATGGTGTTAATCCTATCAATGTAATTAAATTTGGTGTTAAACATCAAAGAATTTGCAATGACTATTTAAATCCTCTTTCTTCTCGTTTAACTTTCCCTGCTGCTAACTATAGAGATATGGCTGTAAATAGATTCTATAATCTTGATAGAAATCCCCAAGCAAATATCTTTTATGATTTCTCTGTAAATACTAAATTGGAAGCTAAAGATAATTTTATTGTTGATCTACCTAATATGTGGGTGGATAAATTGCATCCTGAAGTTTTATGTGGTAAAAATCCTCAAATTGCATACCCATATGATGCTCATTGTAAACAACCATATATGAATGAAAAATTGTTTAGAAATTAATTAAATATTATTATATATTTATAATTATATATAATAATGGAACTACTAGGAGGATTAGCATTTCTAGGACATATTATGAATAAAACATCTAATGTTGATACTAATAAAAAAAAAGATATTAGCAAAAAAATATATAATAATTCTGGTAAAAATATTTATGATAATGATACTTATAAAAAAGTATTAAACAAAATGAAATTAAAAGCTAGAAAGAAATCACAAATGGCAAACAATCCTGAAAAAACAGGAGTTATCCCACCATACTATAATAGCAATCGTTCTTATGCAAAAAAATCAAAATTTGATCCTTTTGAAGATCAAAATATGTCAGATAGTGATTTTAGTAATGATGTAGAATCTTATGCAGGAAGTTCATGTGATTCGGGTTCTGTCAATCTTGGAGATCCATCATGTTTTTTTAAAAAAGAAAATAAATTTAATAATAATAAATATCAAAATAAAATATTGAATAATTCTCAAAACAATAGTTTTTTAAATCAATTTGAACCAATGCGCTATGATAATCCATCTGATCCTGTTGCACTTAATAGTGTCGCGCCTATTATTGGCGATAATGGAAAACAGAGATTAGAACTAGAAAGAGATATGGCACTTAATGGGGGATTTTCTAGTTTTAATACTGAAAATGATTTAACTTATGGAATAGTATCAAAAGAAAATTTTGTACATAATAATATGGTACCGTTCTTTAAATCAAAAGATGGTGGATTTAATCCTTACACAGAAAGAAAGAACGCCGAAATTCATCAAAGAAAATTAGAATCATTTAGCGGAAGTGCAAATAATTTAGAATATAGACCAAAGACAGAAAGAAAAACTCTTTTTGATCCAGTAGCAGGGCTTACCAACATGTATGGAACTCCTGCATTAACAGACTTTCAAGAGTCTAGATTTATCCCAGGTATGGAACGTCGCAATGAAAAACCATTTCAAGAAGTTCGCATCACACCAGGGCTTAATCTTGGCTATAATGAAGTTGGTAAAGTTGGATTTCATGATGTATTTAGAGTTATGCCTAAGACAGTTGACGAATTACGCGTTGCATCAAATCCTAAAATTACTTATGGCGGTGTTGTAATTCCAGGTATGAAAGGTCAACGAAGCTCAGTTCCTTCTAAAATGTATAAACGCCGTCCTCTCACTTTCTGGGAAACTACTCCAGCTGATTATATTCGCGGTCAATCTTATATCAAAGCACCAACTATACATGCTGAAGTAGATTCTGGTAATCTTGCTACTGTTAATAGAGGTGTTGATTTAAATGGTAGATTAGGAGGAGCACAATTTTTTACTGACTTACATAAACCAGAAGATTTAATAGAAAAGACTAAATATTCACTCAAAGAAAACTTTAAAAATGATGCACCAAGAAATAGTCACAAACAAGAAGCAAATGACGCACGTGGGCATGATGATACTTATACAGCACGAGAAACTATGCGTGAAATCCATAGTAAAACAGAAAGAAGCGGTCAATTAGGAAACAGTCAATTAGAAAAATCCCTTGTATTTGACAATGTAAATAATATACAAGAACCAACTATGAGAAATATTCATGCTCTTCTCGATAGAGCTGGAAATTTAGGAAATCTAGAATTTAATAAAGGGCATATATATGATAGTAATAATTGGATTCCTGATGTAAATATGCGCAATATTCACGAACAAACAGATAGAACTGGACAAATGGGCAATGGCGAATATAACAAAGGACATACAATCGACAGTGTAAATTGGATTCCAGATCCTACTATGCGTAATCTTTATGAAAAGAAAGATAGAGCCGGTAATATGGGTAATAATCAACTAGAAAAAGGATATATATTTGATGGTGTAAATTGGATCCCTGACCCAAATATGCGTAATCTTCATGAAAAGATAGATAGAGCCGGTAATATGGGTAATTCGCAACTGGAAAAAGGATATATATTTGATGGTGTAAATTGGATTCCTGATCCAAATATGCGTAATCTTCATGAAAAGATAGATAGAGCCGGTAATATGGGTAATTCGCAACTGGAAAAAGGATATATATTTGACGGTGTCAATTGGATTCCTGATCCAAATATGCGTAATATTCATGAAAAGACGGATCGAGCCGGCAATATGGGCAATTCCCAATTAGGAAAGGGATATATATTTGATGGTGTCAATTGGATTCCTGATCCAAATATGCGCAATATTCATGAAAAGACAGATAGAGCCGGTAATATGGGTAATAATCAATTAGAAAAAGGATATATATATGATGGTGTAAATTGGATTCCTGATCCGACTATGAGAGATATTTATAGTAAAAAAGATAGAGCTGGTAATATTGGAAATTCTCAATTAGATAAGCCATTTGTTTTTGATACAGTTAATAATATACCGGATCCTACTATGAGAGATATTCATGAAAAGAAAGATCGAGTCGGTAATATAAACAATGGTGAATTAGATAAACCGTTTGTATTTGATACTATTAACAACATACCTGATCCAACTATGAGAGATATACATAGCAAGAAAGATAGAGTAGGAGTAACTGGACCAAATCATATGGAAAAACAAAGAAGTAGAGGTGATGCTAATAATATGCGAGTTAATACTGTTAAAGAAGTGATAGCACAAGGAAGGAAACCAACTGATTCTAATTATTCAAAAGGTCCTACTGTCAGCTTTACTATGATGAATTTACGAGAACCATTAAATTTTAACAGAGATATTTATCCAGATATTAAACAAACTACTACTGAAAAGATGGGCTTTATTGGAACACGTTCTAAACAAACTTTACCACAACAAAGTTTTCACTTTTATAGTCATATAGACGAAAATTTAATGGGTAATCAACTAATTAATAATGTGATCCATCAATCACCTACTAATTAAAATTTAACAAAAAAATTGATTTTCTTTATAAATAAATATTAATTATTAAAAAAATGATTAATACTAATGATATTTTTGAACAATTAAAAGATAGTATTGAATATAAGCTCAAACCAGATGAGACCAAGATATCAACTATGACAATATGTTTAAAAATGAAAAAAAGCATAATATTTAATTGTCAACAAATTGGTAAATATTTGAAACAAGATAATGATTTTATAACAGAAATTAAATTTAGCAATGACGATGGAAATATTCAAATTCGTGGCGGAATACCTAAACGGAAAAAACACAAAAAAAAGGAAAAACCAAATACTAAACAAAAGAAAGATAGTTTCTATAATCAAGTTACTATTATAGTAAAAGTATCTGATATAAAAACTATTAATATTAAATTGTTTAAAAATGGGTCAATTCAGATGACTGGATGTGATAGTATAGAAAATACGAAATACTCAATAGAAAAATTATTTAAAATACTCAATAAATCTCGTTATTTAGTAAATCCTGTTAAAAATAAAATAACAGAAATAAAATTTGTCAAACATGAAATAAATTGTTCTGATATTATATCTGGAAAAGTTTCTTTGATAAATTGTAACTTTTATATTGACTTTCAAATTAATCGAGACAAATTATATCAATTAATTTCTGAAAAAAATCTTGATAATGTACTAGAGATTAAAAAGAAAAACATTACTGATGTTATAGATAAAGATACACCTCAAAAATATATGGATTCTACTTTTGATCCAATTCGGCATGCATGTGTAAATATAAAATTAACTCATCCAATAAAAACTATTACTATATTTGTATTTGAAAGTGGATCAATTATTATATTGGGTAAATCATGTCGTCAGATACGCGATGCATATAATTTTATTAATGTATTTCTATGTTCTAACTTTTTTAATATTTCTTATAATTAAAAATTTTGTTTATTATTTAAAAAATAATCTTAATAATAATATATTATGAAAACTGTTCTATCTTTTGACGTCGGTATTGTAAATCTTGCTTATTGTATACTAAAAAAAGTAGATTCTGAAACAAATGATAAATTTGAAATTCTTAAATGGGATATCATTAATATAGATGATAATAAACTAACATGTAGCTATATTAATAAACAAAGTAAAACTGATAAAGAAAAAAATAAAAATAATTTATGTAATCAAAATGCCAAATATATACTAAATACGGATCATTATTGCACTGTGCATTATAAATCTTTTATGAAAAATTTTGATAAAACTAATAAACCTGAATTAAAAATAAAAACTTTAGATGTTCCTGTCAAATGCTCTGAAAAATGCAAATCAATTGCTGATAAATCTTTCGATGATAATATTGTATGTGATAAACATCTTGAAAAAAAAAAGAAAGATTATCTTGCTGAAAATACTCCAAGAAAATTAAAAAATCAAAATTCTAATTATAAATCTATTAATAATCTTTCTTCTATGTTATATGCCAAACTAGATAAACTACAATCAGATTTTTTATCTGTTGATGAAGTATTAATAGAAAATCAACCAAGTTTACTAAATCCAACAATGAAAACTATATCTGCTTTATTATATTCTTATTTTACAATTAGAGGAATCATCGACAAAAGTATTACTAATAGCAATATAACAACAGTTCATTTTATTTCTCCACAAAATAAACTAAAAATAAATAAAACAATCACAGATAAGACTCTTAATAATTCTAGTGTAGATACTAAGAGAAAAGAATATATATTAACAAAAGATTTGGGTAAAAAATATTGTAGAAAGTTAGTAGAAAAAGAAAAGAAATACTTAGATATTCTTGATAGTTTTAAAAAAAGTGATGATTTATGTGATAGTTTTTTACAAGGATTCTATTATTTGTTTTTCAAAGATGGAAATTTTTCAGAAACTTTTCAAAAATTATTAGATCAAATTGCTGAAATATGTGATAAAGAACAAATTAACAAAGAAAAAAAGAAATTTATAAAAAAACTAGAGATGTCAATAAAATAGATCAATTCTTTTTTAATCCCATTGTATTAAATAAATTATTTTTAACCATTGGGATCTTTTTCTTGATATTTTGAATATTTGATTTAATATTATCACTTTCTGTATTTTTCTCAATTGTAACTTCTTCTATGATATGGTGAATAAAACATAGAGGTGGTAAATTAAGTCTGTATTCTTTTTCACATTTAGCAAAATTAGCTCTATAATCACTTATTTCTACTATTCCGCCAAATTTTACTAGAACTTCTTTTTTAGCTGCTAATTTCATTTTATCTATTGGAATAAATTTTTCATATAATTTCTTCAATAGAGTATATCTTTCCATTACTTTATAATCTTCTATTTCCAGATTATAAGAAGCAGCACAATTAAAACTACAAAAGTTACCAAATACATAATACTTATTATTGTAAAACTTTTCTGGAATGAAAAATGGATAATTATCAAATTCATATGTACACCACCAACAACATATATGTGTTTTTTCTATTTCAAGTGGCTTATTTGTCGTATTATCAATTAATTTTAAATTAATAATATGTTTTGTCATATCTTTTTGTACATCTGAATCAAAAATATCTAAACTGGGTTTTTCAGAAAGTGCTTTTTCCAGTTTTTGATTTAATTGTTTTATTAAAATATCTTTTTGTTTAATTTCTTCTATTAATTTCTTATAATTGATATCTTCATAATCATAATCATAATCATTATCAGAATCATATTCAGATTTTTCTGAATTTGTAGTTTCTGAATTGCAACTACTATCTTCTGAATCAGAAACAGATTTTACTGTATCAGTAGTAGTTTTTTTCTTTAGCGGAACAGGTAAATGTAATATGATATCTTTATCGTCCATTGATATTTCTTTCCCCTCATAATTTTTTAATGGTTTGTCAAAATAAAGATTTTTTCTAGGACGACCGCGTTTTTTAGGCATTTCTGCTTTCATTTTATTTATTTCTTCATTATTATTGTCACTATCACTAGAATTATTCATTTTATATAGATTTATAATACTATCTTTTTAAACCAAATGCTATATTTCATGAACCATTCTAATGTTCTTAATTATTCAATCTTTTTAGTTCCATATATTTTGTTTTATATTTATGATATTTAGTAAACCATTTACCCACCCCCCTTTGGAATTTTTTATTAATTGGAACAACCTTAATTAATCTGAAAGTAAAAAAATGGGTTGTATCAATTGTAATAAAGATGCTGTAAATAATATAATAAAGATAGTGAATACATATTTATTGAATAAACCATGACCATAAAAATTTAGGAGAGATTATAAATTCCCTAAAAAAAATAAAAGATAATAACTCTATTATTATTACTAAATAATAGTGTCAAATATCATTAAGCCTTTATATATACAATTATATTTTTTTACTGTTAAGTGTCCTATTTTTCAGTAAAATTTATTCCAAAAATAAAATATTTAATTACAAGAATATCTACGTTTTTCTTAAGTAATATATATTTTATAATAAATCAATTCCTGTCTTTTTTTGGCGAATTGCTTTTGGTTTATCTGATTTTAAAGAATCTTTTGATACATTATCTTTTTTTACTTTTTTACCAATAGATATAGCAGAACGACTTGCTTCATCTTTATCTACAACACCCATACTTTTTATTTTGTCACTAGAAGTTGCTTCTGAAAATTGTTTTTTTTTATCAGATAATATACTTTTAAAATTTAAATTATATTCAACACTAGCTTTTGATTTTCTGCTAACTTTACTGGATTCACTAGTTTCAGAATGTTCTGTTTCTTTTAACTTAGCTAATTGCTTTTCTTGCTCTTCGCGAATTTTTTTTATTTTTTCTAATTCTTCTAAATACTTAGTTTGGGCCTGCAAGTTATCTAGTTTATTTGAAATATAAGAATTAGAACCTAATCCATATTGTTGTCGAAGTTGTTCATTATATTGTTCTTGTTGCTGTTGTTGTCGAAGTTGTTCATTATATTGTTCTTGTTGCTGTTGTTGTTTCATCATCATCATTCTTTGAACAGCTGGAGGTATTCTCATTGTTTGCTGATTATTTATCGGACTAGCTTGACTATTAATTATGGTATTTTTTTCTGTTTGAGTAATAATTAATTTTTCACGTAATGCTTCCAATTCCGCATTTTTTTGAGCATTCTCTCTTTTAAGATTTTGGAATTCTAATTCTTTCTGTTTAATTAAATTTAAATCTTGCGCTTTTTGATTTGCTGATTGATATTCTTTATTAATTTTATCTTTTAATGCTTCATTATTTTTAATAGTTTGTTCTTTAATTTTTTGTTGTATTGCCCGTTGTCTTAGCTGTTCGGCTAAAACTGGGTCTTCATCTAATTGAGTATTCAAAGTAGGTAAATTCCCCATCATAGTATTGGTTAAATGGAATTTTAATGCTGATCCTGATACCATTAATAATATTTTTAATTCAGGAGCCATACTTTTTCCAGGTTGATTATATTTTTCATACAGTTCGCCAAATACATCATAATAATTATTGATATCAGCATTCATTTGTTCAGACCAACCCTTTAATTTTAAATCAAATGGATTATATTTATCGTTTAACATTTCTAATCCATAAATTAAATTCAAACTCATATTACACATCCATTTTACACCATTGTTTTTTGCACGGATTCCTTTATAGAGTTCATATTCGTATTTCATCATATTATAATCTGATTTCATGTTATAATTCTGTGATAATTTAACCCCTGCTTCTGCTAATTCATGAAGATTTCTTAACATATTTAATTTTCTTAAAAGTAATTCTTCTTGCGTTAAGTTTTCTTCATTATTATTATTATTATTATTATTATTATTATTATTATTATTAGTATTAGTATTATTTTTAGTATCAGTTTGTGTATTTCTATAAGTTTCTGTATTATGATCAGTTTGTGTATGATGTTCTGAATGATTTTCAGTATAATGTTCGGTATTCTGTTTTTCTGTTCGAGTTACATAATTAGAATGGTCATCATCTAGTTCTGGATTTTTTTCACCATCATAATTTTGTCTTTTATTTTCTGAAACTAGTTTTTCAGAATTGGCGATCATATGTACATATAAGTTAGTATCAGTTATAGGATATTGAGAAGTATTTAGATATGCTTCAGAATTACTCATAATTTATATAATTATTCCATTAGAAACTATTTTTTATATACTTACGCAAATTTATTTTTTGTTTTAAATATGTCGTTATAATATAAATTAATAATGGCTAATTATAATTATTCATATTTTGATATTAATGATGACAATAATTCAATGGATCGCCTTGATGCAATGGCACGGGAACTTAATGAAAAAAAAAAAAAATTTGATTTAATTAAAGCTGTTCATAATGACTATTATGAAGAAACTAAAAAAAATAAAAAACAATTAGAAGAAGCTTTAAAAAATGATAATTTTGGTTTTTTTAAAAATATTAAAAAAGAGGGTACACCTATAGATAAACTAATTTATGATACTAAAAAAACTGACCAAGATAGTGTAGACAATAATACTTTTAAATTTAGTTCAAATGATTCTCGATTTAGTGATACTTATAATAGTAATAGCAACAGTAAAAATAAAAGTAATAAAAGTAATAATAGTTTAAGTGATAGCTTTTTTAAAAATCTTGATAAACATAAAAAACCAATTAATAAAAAAATTGTAGAAACTAAAAATTCAATTGAATCAAATGATAACAATTTATCTTTATTAATAAATCATATTAAGAAAGAACATAATTCACACATATCAAAAGATTCTGAATCTATTAATTCTAACAGTGATACCAGTATAATTAAACATTTAAAAAAGTGTTCTAAATGTAAATCTAAAATAAAATTAGTATTTGATGATAATCATAATAAAGTAATTAATCAAGAAATAAATAAAGATAATAAAACATTTACTATTAGCATCAGTAGTTTAAAAGAATATTTAACTATTGGACTTTTAATATTTTTAATTATATTAATTATTTATATTTTTTTTAAATTGAAATAGTTTATTTGAAGCTTTCTATATACTTCCAAGTAATAAAAATTGTTTTATTATCTATTCTAAAAGTATCTATTTTATTATTTTTTAATTTAGTTTCTATAAAGTCCATACAATATTTAGAAATATAATCTAAATTATTAATTATTTTATCTGGTATTTCATATATTAAATCTAATTTACCAGCATTATGGAATAATTTTATTTTTTCTATACAGTTGGCATAATATTTATTATAAATTATCAATAATTTTTCTCGTTTTTCTCGATTAGATTTAATTAAATATTCCGCACTAAAATTTTTAATAGATTCTTCATACGAATTATTTATCGACATCATTGAGTCAATGTCTATCACGCTTGATTTAGAATTACCAATACGTGCATTTGGACAAATTGTTTTTATTGATAGTTTCTCCATCTCTATTATATACTTAAATATTTTTTTTTAATTTATATAATATGGATTTAGAAATAAAAATTAAAGAGAAACTAAAAAATATTTTAGGTAATGAAAACTCACATAAATTATTAATTAATACTAATAATTTAGATACTTTCATTCTTAGTGGGGGAGGTGTTAAAGGAATTTATTATATTGGAATATTGAAATATCTTGAAGAATTAAATATTATTAAAAATATTAAAAATATAGCAGGGACATCGATAGGTGCATTTTTTGGCGCTTTAATTTCGATAGGTTATACTTCAAAAGAACTTGCTGACTTTGTTCTTTTATTTGATTTATCTAAAATAAAAAATATTAATTTTAATAACTTTTTTTCTTTTTTTGGACTTGATTGTGGAAATAATTTAGAAATAATATTAGAAAAAATGTTTGAACATAAAAAATTCAATAAAAATACTACTTTTAAGGAATTATATGATACTAAAAATATTAATCTAATTATAACTGGTGCGTGTATTAATAATAAACGCTGCTATTATTTTTCCCATATAAATAGTCCAAATATGAAAATAATAGAAGCAATTAAAATATCGACAGCTGTCCCTCTATATTTTAATCCTGTCAAATATGATAATAAATTATGGGTAGATGGTGGCATAGTTGATAATTATCCTATACATATATTCAAAGATAATTTAATTAATACATTGGGAGTATATTTAACTAATAAAAAAATAGCCAATGAAATTAATAATTTAGAAGATTATTTCTTTAATATTTTTCAAACAGCAATGTTAGGAATGGCTGATAGGTGTATACATGGATATGAACAAAATACCATCATAGTAGAAACTACTGATTACAATTTATTAAATACTAATTTTAATAAACAGACTATTATAGAATTTATTAACAATGGTTATAATTGTGCAAAAAAATTTATTTAGTTTTTTTTTCTAATTCGATAAGTTTTTTACAAGCTTTTAACAAATCTTCACTATTATCCTTCCAATCAATCATATTTTCAGTAATACCAACATCATGTAAAAATTGAAAAGATTTATCTTCTGTATTAAATTCTGAAAATTTCATAGTGTCTATTTGCTGTGTTTCTAAATTACGTTCTGCAAGTCGGCGCTTTAATTCTTCTTCATAATTTGATTCTTTTAAATTATGATTAACTGTATAATTAACTGGATTAATATTTTTAATATGTTCACTATTTAGATTATTCACTCGTCCAAAATTTACACTGGAAAACATATTATTACCATCATATTGATTGTCATCATTATAGATTTTATCATATGAATCTAATCCATTTAATCCATTATCAAAATTAAAAGGTGCTACTTCTGAATGTTTTTGAATTTGTTTATCATTAGTATTTTTATATAGATCAAATGCAGCATTAAATTTAGAAATATTAAAATCTTCTCCTTCTTGAAAGATTGCATTTTGGCTAAATTCAATTTCTTCTTGTTCTCTTTGTAATAATAGATTATCAAGTCGACTATTAATTTCTTCTTCCGTAATTTTTTCTTTTTCAGTGCTCCTATCTATATTATGCCTAGTATCAAAATCACTAAATACTTTATTAAACTCTAGTTGAGCAGTATCTTTATCTTTTTGTTGTGTATCTTCTAGATCTCGATATTTTTTATAATTTGTTTTTAGTCCAATAAAATCATTATTTTTTGCTTGTTCTATATTCTTAATAAAAAAATCATATTCTTTTCGTTTATCTTCTTTACCAATTGTTTCATATGCCCGTTGTATAAGTTCAAATAAACTCGCTTCAAAATTGTCTTTTGCTTTATCTGGATGATATTTTGCAACTAATTTTGAATATTGCTTTTTTATTTCTACAAATGAAGCAGTTGGTTCTACGCCCAATACTTCATAAAAATTAACAGTAAATTTAGAATCCATTATAATATATTTTTAATAATTTATTTTTAAGCGATTTTTATTGCTATTTATAAATTTAACTATATCGTTATAGCTTCTATCACCATTATAATTAATATTCTTGCCATTTTTCTCAAGAACAATAAAAGGGAACCCTGGAATATTTTCACATTTTTGTTTTTCACAATCAAGTTTTTCAAAAGAAACAGATTTAACAGTTTCAGTTAGTCGATCCCATGTTGGAAAAAATCTTTTAGACCATTCGCACCAATTAGTATAATAGAGCTTCAATATTGGCATATTATTTTTAAATTTTTCTACTGTTGGTATATCTACAGTTGCTTCCGGTTCAGTTGGTGATTTCATCATTAGCGGGGCTTCAGATTCTGTAGAACCAGTGTAGTTTTTTAACGCAATATATAATATCAATAAAACCAAGATGACCACAATGTAAATTCTGTATTTCATATTTTCTATATAATATTGATAAATAATATTATTAATATAAAAATTTTTTTATTGAACAATTATATATTTATTATGAGTTATCCTGCTGAATTAATAAAAAAATATTGGCAAGAATATAAAGCTAAAAAATCAACACATTCATTTACAGATGATGATGTCAATAATATATCGCAAGCAGATTTTTATATTGTAAAACTTGGAGATAAATTTATTAAATATACTAAATCTACTGGTTTACTTGCTGAAATATCGCAACATTTACAATATTGTATCTGGTATGGTATCAATAGATACGCCAAATGTTCCAATATTATTCGCGAATGCGTGAAAGGTAATATTTCTGCGTGTTATGACCAAGTAACAAAAGATATAAGTGTTAATAATTTTACCAAGACAAATATTAATCCAGAATTGGCCCTTCTAATGTTACATGGTCTGGGTTTTAAAGCCCATCGCAAAGATGGTAAAAAAATGGTTATAAATTATAATGCATGGAAAACTAAAATTTTTGACAAATTATATAATGAATCTCCATTGCCTGTAGTAAGTGACAAAACTGAAGCTGTTTTGACTGGTCTTGTAAATTATATTAATAGCCATCCTGAATTACTCAATCCTGAATTGCTACCATCAGCAGAAACCTTAGTTGACAAAGATACCGGCTACAATAAATATAATAAAAAACCATCATCGCCAGTATTTCCATTGGTTGGTTTATATGATTACAATAAAAAGCAACCTAATTTAATGACTGCCAATACTCCCAAAGATTTGTTCAGCGAAATTGCCAGATTTAAAGGTTATCAATTTGGTGGTTCATTTACTAGCACACTTGAAGAAAGTAAAAAAAACAATGATGCAATTGGAGCTATTATAACTGATATTTATAATAAACATTCCACGGCTATTGGATATTTGCAAAATAAGTCAAACACATCTCTCAATAAGTCTGCATCTACAGTTATTTCTGAAGCAAATACCGCATTAGATAATTTGAAAGCATATGCAGAATTTTATGATAAAGTTAAAAGTGTTTATGATAAATTTAAATATTCAAAAGAGCCAGTTGGCTTAAATGAATCAGATATCGATAAACTTAAAGAAAAA
>Ga0194129_10000734_pt1 | contig 59922 bp, 49 predicted proteins | sample TA2KigCa35mmetaG_FD_150862 | JGI IMG/M metagenome (GOLD analysis project Ga0194129, IMG submission 150862) | Freshwater microbial communities from Lake Tanganyika, Tanzania - TA2015038 Kigoma Deep Cast 35m | ecosystem: Environmental > Aquatic > Freshwater > Lake | place: Tanzania: Lake... | reverse complement strand
TTTTTTATTTTTTCTGCTAACTCATTTATAGGCGCTATAAAACTTCCCCAACCCGCCGATTTGGATGCATAGGCGAAGTTTTATTTCCGCTATCTAAAGTATAGAAAATTTTACACCTCGCCAATGGGTGAGCGGATTTGCTACAGGGTTTTGGTGGGTGCATGGGTGAAGATTTCTGCGGTTTTGCAGCTCCTGGGCCTTCGCCATTCTTGAATGCAATGTACATCGGTTCTTTATCCCAGTACACGGGTTGCATGGCTCTGCCTTAACCCAGCCAAGTGCGCCGGCCTTGAATTTTTGACCTTTAGCTGGGCTTGTTTAAACCGCAATTCCAAGCTCTTTTGAATTTGGATGGCCTATACCACTGAGCCGCCCGAGCCGCCCGCGTCAGGGATTGAACAAGGTAGCACGCAGCGGTGGCGGGGCCTGGCCCGCGTGGCGCGGAGGCGACTTTAGGAGCTACCGCAAGCCCGCTGGGCCAGCCCCCGGCAACGGCGGACTACCTGTGAAAGCCCGCAGCCGCCCCAACAAAAATTGCTAAAAAATGGAATGAAATAATTTGGATTTTGTGGAAGCTGCGCAGGATTCCGGCCGACTCAGTTAAAATCCTGATTCTCGTAGTGGTAAATCCCTTTTTCGGGGGCCGCCGCAATGTGCAGCATGAATTCGGCCAATTTTTGGTCGGAAACCGGCCGCAAAAAGCGCAAACGGCCGCGCATGATCCCCATCATCGGTTTCATAATGCGCATTGCCAACCGCTCGGCCGGCCTAGATTCCGCGCGCTGCCCCAAGAGCAAGCCGGGCCGCACTATGTTTAAACGATCCATGCCCAAGCGGCGCAAGCCCATTTCCATGTCGCCCTTGGCCTTTAAATAGGGCCAAATTGACATTGGATTGGCTCCCTGCGATGAAACAACCGTGAAACTTCGGCACCAAAGCCGAGCCCTTCGGCCTACTGCCAATACCAAATCCACATCGACGGCCCGAAATGCAGCTAGGCTGCCCGCTTTTTTGCGGGTTGTGCCCAAGCAACAATGCACTTGGTCTGCCGAAATTTCTTCGCCCCATTGGTCCACCTCGTTCCAATCGAGCAGTAAAACCTGCAATTTGCTGTGTTCAAGCGGAAAGGCCTTGCGAACCACTACCTTAACCAGGCCAACCTGATCGCTGTCAAGCAGCTGTTTGGTAACCTCCATGCCCACCATTCCCGTGGCGCCAATAACCAATGCAGTTTCTTTCATAGAGCTCGGCAGAATTCCTTAATTTTGTGGCCTCATAAATGTAGGCAAAGATACTATCCCATGGCTCAATTTTATTCTTTACGTGTTGCAGAGGTTCTGCGTGAAACCCCCGATGCGGTTTCGGTTGCTTTTGAAATTCCGGCCCATTTGGCTTCTGAATTTTCGTACATCTCGGGCCAGTATTTGACCCTGAAGGCAAACATTGCCGGGGAAGAGGTTCGCCGAGCCTATTCTTTGTGCTCGGCTCCGGGCCAGGATGCCAGCCTAAGGGTGGCAGTTAAAGAGGTTGCCGGCGGCAAAATGTCCACCTTCTTAAACCGAAACCTGAAAGCCGGCGATTCCCTGGAGGTGATGCCGCCCGAGGGTCGTTTTTACTTAAACCCCAATGCCGGTATTGCGCGCCGCTATGTGCTCATTGCCGGAGGAAGCGGAATTACGCCCATGATCAGCATTTTGCGCAGTGCTCTAAAGGCTGAACCCCAGGCCTCGTTCCTGTTGTTGTACGCCAACCGGAATCAAGAATCCATCATTTTTGAATCTGCCCTAAATGCGCTGATGGCGCAGCATGGCGAGCGGCTTCAGGTACGGCACTATTTGGATTCGGGTGCTCATGGCAGCTACCAAGCAGGCCCATTGAATGCAGAAGTGCTTTCAAAGGCTTTGCAGCAGGAGACCTGGACCGAAAACTCCCATGCTTTTATTTGCGGTCCTGGGCCCATGATGGAACAGGCCAAACAGTCTTTGCTCAGCGCAGGGTTGGCGGCAGAGCGCATCTACATCGAGTATTTTTCGGCCCCTGTGGCCGCCGAGAAGTCTGCCCCAGCTGTGGAGGCAACTTCGGCCCCTGCCGAGGGAAGCAAGGTGATTATTACGCTGTATGGTGAAACCACCGAGGTGTTGATTAAAGACAATACCACCATATTGAAGGCCGCCACCAAGGCCGGATTGGATGCTCCATTTAGCTGCGAAGCAGGCATTTGTTCTACCTGCATGGCCAAAATAACCGAGGGCAGCGCCAGCATGGACGAAAACAACATTTTGAGCGCCGACGAGGTAAAACAGGGTTATGTGCTCACTTGCCAATCGCACCCCACTTCGCCTGTGGTTCGGTTGGAGTACCTGGATTGATGCATTGAGCCATGGAAACGCCTCCGCGGGCCTGGGTTAGCAATGCAGAGGAACTGCGTGCCGAGCTGGCAAATAGGGGCCAGGGTTTCGTTAAAGAGGTTAAAAATCAACTTCGAAAACGAGGGTCGGAACACATAGATGCTCGGGTAGGGGCATTGGGGCCGCAGGTTGAAGCTGCCGTAGATTGTACCCGGTGCGCTGCGTGTTGCAAGGTGCTGGAACCCGAGCTGAGCCACGAAGATGTGCAACGTTTGGCTGAGATTCAGAGCCAGAGCGCGGCAGAATTTACCCAGCTCAGCACCGAAACCTCGAATTCTGGGAAGGTGTTTTTGAAGGCTTCTCCCTGCCGGTTTTTGAAGGCAGGAAGCTGCTCGATTTACGCAAGTAGGCCGGAATCGTGTGCCGATTTCCCGCATTTGTACCGTCCTTATTTTTTGTTCAGGCGCTTAATATGGGAACATTACTCCTTATGCCCCATTGTTTTTAACCTGGTTGAACTTTTGCGCGATGAATCAACGGCGGACCCAAATTCGCCGTCCGATATTGGCAAAGGTCTTTGTTCCACATAACCGCTTAAATTGTTAAATTTGTGGCATGACGGACGAGGAGCCCGAATTTGACGATGAATTAAACGATGCCTTAGATGAAGGAAGCGGCTTTAGCCCCCAATCCTTTATTTCGGGTATGTATCAAGAGTACTTTCTTGACTACGCCTCTTATGTCATTTTAGAACGAGCTGTTCCTGCCTTAGAAGATGGATTAAAGCCGGTTCAGCGCCGAATTTTGCACTCCATGATGGAGTTGGAAGACGGCAGGTACAACAAGGTGGCCAACGTGATTGGAAACACCATGAAGTACCACCCCCATGGCGACATGTCGATTACCGACGCCATGGTTCAGTTGGGTCAAAAAGAAATTTTAATTGATACCCAAGGGAACTGGGGGAACATCATGACCGGCGACAGCGCCGCGGCCTCAAGGTACATCGAAGCCCGCCTAACGGCTTTTGCCAAAGAAGTGGTATTTAACCCAAAAACCACCGAATGGAATTTAAGTTACGATGGCCGAAATAAAGAGCCGGTTACCTTGCCCGTTAAATTTCCCTTGCTGTTGGCCCAGGGCGTGGAAGGCATTGCCGTTGGATTGGCATGTAAAATAATGCCCCACAACTTTATTGAGTTGATTGACGCCAGCATTCAGGTGTTGAAGGGAAAATCGGTGGAGTTGTATCCGGATTTTCCGACCGGAGGCATGGTTGATGTGTCGAAATACAATTCGGGCCTTCGGGGTGGAAAACTTCGGATTCGAGCTCGAATTTCAATACAAGATCCAAGAACGCTTTGCGTTACTGAAATTCCATTTGGAACCACCACGGGAAGCTTGATTGACAGCATTATTTCGGCCAACGAAAAAGGCAAAATCAAGGTTAAGAAAATTGAAGACAATACCGCCCAAGACGTAGAAATACTCATCCATTTGCACCCGGGCACATCGCCCGACCAAACCTTGGATGCCTTGTACGCCTTTACCGATTGCGAAATCAGTGTTTCGCCAAACTCTACCGTAATTTACAATCAACGCCCCGAATTTATTTCGGTGGAAGAAATTTTACAGAGGAATACCGAGCATACCAAGCGATTGCTTGAAATGGAACTGCAAATTCGGGAAGGGGAACTGCAAGAAGATATATTGTACACTTCGTTGGAGAAGATTTTCATTGAAAATCGGATTTACCGCGACATTGAGGAATGCGAAACCTGGGAGGCTATTCTGCAGGTGATAGACCAAGGATTAAGTCCCTTTAAGCCGCAGTTTTACCGCGAAATAACCGTGGACGACATCAGCAAGCTGACCGAAATTCGAATCAAGCGCATTTCAAAGTTTGATGGGTTTAAGGCCGATGAAAAGTTGCGCAGGTTAAGTGAAGAGTTGGAGCAGGTTCGGGCGCATTTGGCCAGCCTAACCGATTATGCCATAGAGTGGTACAAAGAACTTAAACGTAAGTACGGCAAAGGCCGAGAGCGCAAAACCGAAATTCGGTCTTTTGAATCGATCGAGGCAACCAAGGTGGTGGCGCGTACCGAGAAACTGTATTTAGACCGCGAAAATGGCTTTGCCGGCTATGGTTTGAAGCAAGCTGAGTTTGTTTCAGAATGTTCCGACATTGACGATATTGTGGTTATTCGGGAAAACGGATCGATGATGGTTACCAAGGTCAGCGAAAAGGGCCATGTAGGAAAAGGTCTACTGCACATTGCCGTTTGGAACCGAGACGACGACAGAACAGTGTACCATATGCTTTACCGAGATGGTAAAAATGGTCCTGTGTACATGAAGCGTTTTCAGGTGAACAGCATCACCCGCGACAAGGAATACGACTTGACCAAGGGAACCAAAGATTCAACGGTGGTGTATTTTAGTGTAAATCCCAATGGAGAATCTGAAACCCTTACCATTTTTTTGAAGCCAAGGCCAAAGTTGCGCAAGCAAGTGTTCGACATCAATTTGGGTGAATTGGCCGTAAAGGGTAGGGGTGCCCAAGGAAATTTGGTTTCGAAAGACCCCATTCGGCGGATTGTAGCCAAAGAACGGGGCGAATCGACCTTGGGGGCACTTAAATTCTGGATTGATGAAGAAACGCGGAGGTTGAATGCCGATGAACGCGGCCGATTCCTTGGTGAATTCGATCCCGGTGACCGCCTGATTGAAATCAGCAAATCTGGGAATTACCGGCTGCTTAAACCCGATTTGAGTTTGCACTTTGAAGACGATGGTTTTTTGATAGAACGCTATCAAAAGGACCAAGTTGTAACCCTGGTTTATTTTGATGCCGAAAAGGCATGGCATATGGTGAAGCGGTTCCAGCCCGAAACTGAAGACAAGCCTGTTGGCTTGATTGGCGACCACCCCAAATCGTACATCGAAACCGCCAGCTTAGATGCCCGACCCGTTTTGCAGGTTAACTACCTGAAGGGGGGGGCCAAAGAAAAAACCAGCGTGGAACTTCCAGCAGAAGACTTGGTGGCCGCCCGTGGTGAAAAGGCCAAAGGAAATAAATTGGCCTTCGACAACATCAAAAAGATATCGTGGGGGCAAGCGCTTGCGGTTCCAGAAGCAGAACAGGTTGCCGAACCAGAAAGGCCCGAAGAAGCCCAAAAGGAGGCCGAGGAGGGTTCAGGCCAAAGCACTGGCTACAGCCCAGGAACGGTCATTGATTTTGGCGACGATCAGCCCACTTTATTTTAAGGATTGATTTTACTTCTTGGAATCCAATGGATTGATCCCAAACCGGGATTGTTATTTAAATTGCACAAAATCCCTCCAATTCATTAGCCCAATGTCATCGGACCCGGTGAAGGTTTGAAGTCCATCGTACAAAATGAGCCCTTTTGAAAATTTGGAGTAAGATGCGAATTTTTTTAGGTTGTAAGTAAAATCCTTGCTGAACGTTTGAGCCGATTTGATTTCTATGGCTGTGATATTTTCTCCGCTTTGAATCAACAAATCGATTTCGACTCCATTGTTTTCGCGCCAATAAAAATGTTGATTTCCATTCTTGGTATTGAGCGTATTTTTGACATTCTCCATTACAATTAGATTTTCAAACAAGCTACCCCTAAAGTGAGACAGGTTCAACTCGTCGCTTGTTTTTATATTTAAGAGCGAGCAAGCCAGTCCAGTATCGCAAAAATAGAGTTTAGGTGATTTTACGGTTCGTTTATTAAAATTTTCATAAAAAGGTTGCAGGAAATGAATGATGTAGGTGCTTTCAAGAATTGACAACCAAGATTGGGTGGTTTTTAGATTTATGCCACAAGCATTGCTCAAGGCATTCAGATTAAGCTGTTGCCCAATTCTTCCGGCACACAACCTTAAAAACCTCTGGAATTGAAACACGTCTGCTATTTGTTTGATTTGACGTACATCACTCTCAACATAGGTTCTTATGTACGATGGAAACCATAGGCCGGGCTTTCTTTTCTTAGCTATTACCTCGGGGTAGAAACCTTGCAGTAGCACCTGGGCCAAGTATGGTTTTTCTTCGGGGCTGTATATTTCAGAATAACTTAATGGCATTAAGTCTAAAACACCGATTCTACCTGCTAGTGTTTGTGTGGTATGCTGTACGAGCAAAATATTGTTGCTGCCGGTTAATATAAAAAGCCCATCTTCGTTGGTGTTATCTAAAATCTCTTGAAGATAATTCAAGATCAGGGGCGTTTTTTGAATTTCATCTAAAATGGCACCGTTGGGAAATCGGTTCAAAAAGCCCCTGGGATCATTGAGTGCAAAGGCACTTTCGTCAGGATTTTCCAAGGATACATAGGGTTTGTTAGGGAAAATCGTTTTTACCAGTGTTGTTTTGCCCGACTGCCGGGGCCCGGTAAGGAGTACAGCCCTGAACGACTGAGCGTACATTTTCAGGACATCAGCCATTTTTCTTTCTATCATTTTTATACAAATCTGGTAATCGTGTACCGTAAATGTATAAAAAATGGTTCAATGGCAAGCAAGATTAAGGGCCGAGGTTCGCTCTTTTTCTGACTTCCGCATTTTAATACCCAGGTCCAAATTTATTTTTCGTAAAATCATGGGTTGCAATTGGGTTTATGAAAAAAACGCGGAAGTCTGAAGCTGTCCGAGGCTAGGTTTTTAGCCACGAATGCACGAATGGTTGTGGCCTTAGCCACCGACGCAGGAATAGGTGGGGCTATGGTTTTTGCGGCTAGGTTTTTAGCCACGAATGCACGAATGGTTGTGGCTGTGGCCTTAGCCACCGACGCAGGAATAGGTGAAGCTATGGTTTTTGCGGCTAGGTTTTTAGCCACGAATGCACGAATGGTTGTGGCTGTGGCCTTAGCCACCGACGCAGGAATAGGTGGGGCTATGGTTTTTGCGGCTAGGTTTTTAGCCACGAATGCACGAATGGTTGTGGCTGTGGCCTTAGCAACCCTTGCAGGAATAGATGAGGCTATGGTTTTTGCGGCTAGGTTTTTAGCCACGAATGCACAAATGGTTGTGGCTTTGTTGTTAGCCACAAAAACATAACATTCGTGCATTCGTGGCTAGGCAATCAGCGGCTTACCTTCCTTGTGCCGATGTCGGCCCGAAAACACCCCATTCGTGCATTCGTGGCTAAGCAATCAACGGCCTTGATACCGGGCCTTTAAAATTGAAAATAAATAAACGATTGTACCTCGGCGTTCATGAATTGATAGAACACAAATACCGCTAAAAACATGGCTGGAATTTGGGCGGTCAAGGGCAGTCGGTTCCAGGCATTTTTATACGCCTCTTTCCATAAAGAGGGCAGCCAGTGCACCAGCATTCCCAAGGCAAAAATGGCCCAAATCCAGCCAAAGGTAGAACCAACGGCTTGTATATGAGTCCAATCCCATCCTGGCCCCATCCACATTCTGTTCCACAAGGTTTCAACCAGTTCCCATTTGTCGTTGGGGTTTTTTATATCGCCCGACCTAAAAAACAGTCGGGTAAACGAAATAAAAATAAAGGTTAGGAATACCTTCCAAGCAATAACCAGAGGGTGGCTTGATTTTTCGTAGGGCGAAATGCGTTTCCAACCTTTATATACCAGCAAGCCCAAACCGTTTAGACCGCCCCAAACCAGAAAATTCCAGCTGGCTCCATGCCACAACCCGCCAATCAGCATGGTAAGCAGCATATTGATGTTGGTAATTAAACCAGCCCAAATACTGGGTTTCCATCGCCCTAAAGCATAAGCCGTTCCAACCAGAACAGGCAGCAATCCCAGCAGCCACCATAAACCACTGATTCCGGCTGCGACCCCCACCAAAATACTTGTCCAAACCCAGGTACCTACTGTCGCTTTTCGGTTTCCCCCCAATGGAATATAGAGGTAATCTTTTAGCCAACTGCTTAGGGAAATATGCCACCGCCTCCAAAATTCAGCCACGTTGCGGGCTTTGTAGGGGGAGTCAAAGTTGATGTGCAATGTAAAGCCCATGAGTAATGCCACCCCGATGGCTATGTCGGTGTAGCCAGAAAAGTCGGCATATACCTGCAAGGAATACACCAGCAAACCCATTACCATATCGAATCCCATAAATTGGTCGGGAGTTGCGAACACCTTATCGACAAACTGCACAGCTAGGTAATCGGCCAAAATCAACTTTTTGGCCAAACCATTGAAGATTAAAAAAGTAGCCCGCCCCCAATCTTCTTTGCTTAATTTGAAGGGCAGGTACAATTGAGGGATAAATTCAGAGGCGCGCACAATAGGTCCGGCAACCAGCTGGGGGAAATAAGAAACATAAAAGCCAAAATCAAGGATGTTTTTTACGGGTTTTAGGTTCCCTCGGTACACATCGATCGCGTACGACATGGTTTGAAAGGTGAAAAAGGAAACCCCCACGGGTAGAGCAATGGAATCGATAGAAAAACCTGGATTGAGCGTTGAGGGGCTAAATTGATTGGCCCAGACTCCTAGCCAATTAACAACCACAAACGGGGTTTCGGGGTTGAAAATTTTATTGGCGGCATCTGTAAAAAAGTAGGCATATTTAAAGTAGCAAAGGGCACCTAAATTCAAGAAAATACTGAGTGCCAGCCAGCCTTTTCGTTTCCAAGGTGTTTTCGCTCCCTCAATTTTAAATGCAATTCCGTAATCGGTAAGGGTTGAAAAAACCAAAAGCAGCCAGAATAGCCCACTGGTTTTAAAATAAAAAAACAGACTAAGGGCAAATAGAAAGGCATTCCGCATGGCTATTCGGCGGTGCAATGCGGAAAATCCCAGCATTACGGCCAAGAAGAACAACCAAAACTCCCATTGGGTAAAAATTAGGGGTTTGGTTTTGTCGAATACAGACAGCCATTGCCAAAGCGTGGCGGGAAGGTCGGTTAAAATTTGGCTCATTTGAAGCGCTTCTTTAGGTATTGTTGGTAATCGTTGAGCAGGGCTTCAAAGAGCATATCGCCAAGCAATCTATACCCTTTAAAGGTAAAATGCACTTTGTCGCGTTGTGCCAAGCCGTTGTCTTCCCATGTTTTTGCTGAGCCTAAGCCCCCCATTATTTCAAATAAATCCCATACGGCCACCCCTTCGCTTTCGGCCAATTCAAACATGGCCTGCCGCACTATTTCTCCATTCGGATTGGGACTATACCCACGGCGCCGCCGAATTCGGTAAGGTCGGTATGAGTCATTGTTGGTCAGCAGCAATATGGCCGCTTGTGGATTGGTGGCCCTTACCTGTCTGATAAGCGTTCGGTAATTTGATTTGAAGGCCCCTACATCCAGGTCGCCCTTTGCCGCATCGTTGATTCCTAAGCCAAACAACACGAGGTCTGGCTTGATTTCGGCAAGCTGACTGCCCAGCAAACTGCATTTTAAATACGAATGGGTGCTTGCTCCGTTCACCCCAAAACTATGGTAGGTTATTCCGGGGTCTTCGTTTTCCAATTGAATGCCATACAAAACATAGGGTGAACTTCCTGAATCCAATGGCAGAATGGTTAGGTTTAGGCTCTCTTCGTGGCTATCAAGAAAAAACTCCCGAATGTTGGTTTCAGGGTGCCTAAATTCCCTGTAGGGTTTTGGAATGCTGTCATCTCCTCGAAATAGGACCCGATACCCTTCTGACCCCTCTCCCTCATAAAGGCGTACCAAATTAAAGTCGCTGTTTATTTTGAGGTTTGCAGGAAATGCGATTTGAACGGTTGCTCCGCTGTCTTTGGTAAACACGGCCATTCCCGTAAGGCCAAGAGGAACAGCTGGGCTTGCCTGAACGTTTTTAGCATAGCCCCAGTTGCCGGTATGTTTGACGAGGTAATTTCCGGGGTTGTTGGTACGGGCAATAGAGTAGGGGAACAACAGGCCTCGGCTGCCAAGGTTTCCAGGATAAAACGACTGAAGGCGCTCCCGTAAGCGGCCGGAAATGATATCGGCCTGCACATGTGAGCCTCCAAAATGAACCACATTGATGCGCCCCAAGCCCTTAAACATTAACCGGTCTAGCGAGGCATAAAACGGATGAAGGGCCGAACTCGACTTTGGTTGAATGCTGTTTTTTGCCCACTCAATAAAAGTGTAGCTCTCTTTTGGCAAGGTGCTTTGGCCCTTCAGCAAGGGAAAAAGGCCGAGAATGAAAACCAGGTGAATTCCGAATGATCTCATTTCTTTTTAATCTCTTTAACCCTCTTTTTCAATCGGTACAGCTCAAATTCCTTGGTCAGCGAAGCATGGAATATTTGTCCCATTTTTCTGGCTCCTCGGTTTGAAAGGTGGATGTAATCTCCAACGGCAAGTTGTGGCGAGGCCTTGACCCAAGCAACCATGGATTGAGCCCCCCCCATGGCCGCCATCATGTCAAAATATACTGCACCATGGGCCAAAACCGTATCTTTCAACGTTTGCACGTACCTTGGAAGAATGGGGTAGGTTTGCCAACTTCCCTCTTTAAATATGGCCATGTCGCTGGGGCCCATAAAAATGATAGGTAGTCCCCCGCTGCTTCGTTTCAAAAAATCAATTTGCTGTCCCATGGTCGATGCGTACCGCTCTATCGAGGCTGCTCCCGATAAAGAAGGGATCATGTTGCCCCCAAATTCCATGAGCAACAGGTCGGCACCGAGCGCTCTTAATCCATAAGCCATAGATTGGGCATCGGTTCCGGTAAAAATGGTTCCAGAACAGCCCCGCATGGGGAGGTTGTCGACCGAAATTCCACTGCTTCCCGTTAAAGAAACCCCATACAAAACGGCTCCGGAATCGCTATGAAGGGAAAGGCTGATTTGCTTAACGGGTTCGCCGGTTTTTATGGTTGCAGCCTGCAGTTCTTTTCCGGCGGCAAGGGTTTGGCTAAATCCCGTCGAGGCGGAAATAAGCAATTCGCTTTTTCGGTGCCCGGTGAGCAACACCACTTTGCTAAACTTACCCGAAGCGGCTGTGGAACTTGAGCCCTTAACAAAGCCCAATTGAACCTGGCCCGAATCCATTTTCGAAAAACTCAACAATGGCCCATAACTGCGGTGCTCGGCATACCGGCCCGAAGGCGGCCCCCAAAGCAAATACCGACGCAAGGGGCCCGAGGCCGTTTGTCCTACCGTTGAACTGGGTATGGTTTGTTGAACGGGAAGCAAGCCCGGGCCTATTCCTCCAAATCTAGATTGCAATTCACCTCGAAGTTCATCGGAAATACGATCAATTTCTATTTGTGAGTCCCCCCAATGCATAATCCGAACAAAGGGCGCAGGACTTTGGCCTTTCTCTAAAGAATCCAATTGCCTAAAAAACGCATCAAGTACTCCTGCATTTTTTGCAGGCAAATGCAATTGCCCAGGATCTTTTATTTTTAATTCCAGCAACAACCTTAGGCTGTCTTCGGCCCCCTGCAAGGAGGCCAACCGAAGGCTGTCGGCCACCCTTTCTTTTTCTAAGGTGGCCAAATCTACTTCGGTTAAGGTGTCTTTTTGCCAAAGGGCATTCCAACTTTTCCATTTTACTTCCCATGAACCCAACCTAGGATTCTGTTCGGGCCACAGCATTGTCAATAAAACCATGGCAAACAATACCAAGGCTACAGCGCCAGCTACTTTTAAGGGTGAACCGAAATTCGGCTTTGGTTGGCTCATGCTTAGTTCGGTATTTTTAGTTTTTGTCCGGGTTGAATGCGGTCTGAGTTGCCCATGCGGTTCGCTTTCTGAATGTCAAGGTGCGAAACGCCTTTGAATTTTTGAGAAATCGACCACAAGGTGTCGCCCGAACGTACGGTGTAGTAGCGCAATTTGCTTTTGGGTTCAGGTTTGGGTTTTTGAGGCTCCCGGGTTGGCGGCACCATGGGTATTTCTTCCGAAATTGGTTCAGAAATCAAGGGCATGTTGGCTAAGGGCAGCAGCATCCTAACCTGAGTTTGCTCAAACTCCGCATCTATGCCGTTGAATTCAAACCAGCTTTCTGAATCCAGTTTTATTTGCCGCATTACCGCCTTTAAGCTGTCGGGCCTCCCTTCCATTCGCTGAAATCCATATCTTTTAAGTTGGTCTGAACTCAAGGTGTTTTTCGGCGATTGAACCATGGAGTACACGCGAGCTCCCAAGGGAATTACCTTGCCGAACAAGTGTGGATTATTCCTTCGAAATGCAAGGGAATCTTCGCTCAGCAAAGCGATGTAGCCTTCAAGCGGTTCTGCTTGTTCCAGAATCTGGTGTGGAATTTGTGTGGTCGGAGCCATTGCCTGTACATGAAGCAGTTCTTTATGGTAGGTAAATAGGTATAGGGTGGCCAAAAAACGATGGTACACCTGCAAGGTTGATGCCTCTATTCCCGCTAAAACAGAACGGCAAGACGCTACGTCGCAACTTCGGTATTGCGCTTGCCGTACGTTCGCGGGCGAAGACAAAAAAGCCAGAACCGCCAAGCTGCTGGGCTTGAACTCTTGCCACAAATCGCCGAGGTGGCTCAAGGCCGCAACCATTCCCAATTCGGGGTCAAACCGTTCATCGATGCATGAATTTAGCAACAGCCCATACTTTGCCGCCACCGAAGAGTGTATCATCCAGGGCCCATTGCGGTGGTCTTCCTGCCCCAGCATCGTTTCGGAAATCCCAATTGCCGCAAGCAAATAGCGCAAGGAAGTCGGCAGATTCGCCAACTTTAGGCTAGCGTAAAGTCCACTTTTTTCAGATGTTTGCTGGGCCCATGCCCCAAGCGTTGAACGGTGGTTGGCCAACACGTCTAAAACTTCCAGGCGCACGGCCTCGCTTGAAATCCACTCGAATTCAGGTGCCGCTTTTTTTAAATTGGCCGAAAATTCGGGCTCCATGGCAGTTTGACTTGAAAGTTCAACTGGAAAAGAACACATCCCGATCCATAACCCGGCCCAGCAAACCATGAAACGTTTGGTTTGAACCGAAACCAAGCATAAGCAAAACTTTATCCAAATTGAATGCAATTTTTGGCTTCCAAATGGGGCTGGTATCGCAGTTTTGAAAATCATTGGAATCCTTGTACCTCCTCCCTTTTCTCTTGGTGTTTAGGCTGGCAAATCAATGAGCAGGTCCACATCTCGAAATGGTGGTCCGAGTTCCCACATGGTTTGCCAAGTATCATTGGGTAAAGTTAATAAGTTTAAACCAATAGCGCGAGGCACCTTGGCCTGGCCCTGTTCCCTTTTTCAATTTTACCCTGCCGCCACTTCCGTTCGCTGAATCCAAATTTCCCTACAAACTTTTTTTCATCTTTGTACTATGATTGACCGGTACGAAACCGTGGTGGGCTTAGAGGTACATATTCAGCTTTCCACCCAAAGTAAGGCATACAGTTCAGATTCGGCGGCCTATGGAGCGTTGCCCAATCACCACGTTAGTCCCGTTTCGGTGGGCTTGCCCGGAACCCTTCCCGTGGTCAATAGCCGGGTTATTGAATATGCCGTTCGTTTGGGGATAGCTACCGGATCAACCATTCGACCCGAAAACCACTTTGCCCGAAAAAATTATTTCTACGCCGATTTACCCAAGGGCTATCAAATTACCCAACATACCACTCCCATTTGCGAAGGGGGCTGCGTGGAGTTTTTAACCGACGAAGGCGAAAAAAAACAAGTCCGTCTGGAACGCATTCACATGGAAGAGGATGCCGGAAAAAGCATGCACGACCAAGACCCCTTCGATTCGCTGATTGACCTGAACCGGGCCGGTGTTCCCTTGCTCGAAATGGTCTCAAGACCCGACATTCGCTCTGCCCGCGAAGCTTATCTTTACTTAACCGAGGTCCGCCGCTTGGTTCGACACCTGGATATTTGCGACGGCAACATGGAAGAGGGTTCCCTGCGCTGCGATGCCAATATCAGCGTGCGCCTGAAAGGTGAGCAGGCCTTCGGAACCAAGGTCGAGGTGAAAAACATGAACTCCATGCGCCACGTTCAAAAGGCCATTGAGTATGAAACCCGCCGGCAAATTGAATGCATTGAAAGCGGAAAACTCATCGCTCAAGAAACCCGGCAGTTTGATGCCATGCAAGGGGTTACCCACTCTCTGCGCAGCAAAGAAGACGCCAACGATTACCGCTATTTTCCAGAACCCGATTTGCCCCCAGTTTACATAGGCTCTGAATACATTCAATGGGTGCAAAAGCAGTTGCCCCCTTTGCCCATGGCGCTTTACGAAAAATACACCGGCCAATGGGGGCTTTCTTCCGCCGAAGCCGCTCTGTTGGTCGAAAACAAAGCCGAGGCCCTTTACCTTGAAGATTTGGTTAACCATTGCGCTCAGGTAAAAAATGCCGCAAACTGGTTACTGGTTCGGGTAAAAAATTACCTGAACGAGCAGGGTATTTCAATGGCTGAATTCCCCATATCTGCAGCTACTTTAGGCTCCTTAATTCAGTTGGTTGAAAACGCTAAAGTCAGTTATACCGCTGCGGCGGGTCCGTTGCTCGAAGCCCTGCTCAAGGCGCCCCAATCCAACCCGGCTGCCTTGGCTGCGGAACTCAATCTGCTACAAGAATCCGACAGTGCTACCCTAGAAAAACTTGCCGACCAAGTTATTGCCGAAATGCCCGATGAAGTGGCCCGCTACAAAGAAGGCAAAGTTGGCCTGCTCGGTATGTTTATGGGAAAACTAATGAAAGCAAGTGGTGGTAAGGCCGACCCCAAACTGGCCTCTGAAATTTTGAAACAAAAATTGGAATGAAACGCAGGCATACCTTTTATCTTGGTTTTGTTTTTTTGACCGCTCTTTGGGCTTGCAAGACCGAAACGGCCCCCGATGGCCCCATATCAGGAACCCTGCGCGGAGCCAAAGGTATGGTGCTGTATTTTGAAGAACTCGGCCCAAATGGCGTAGAACTGATCGACAGCGCTGTGGTGGATGCCAACGACGGCTTTTGCCTTACCAAACCGGCACGTGGGGTCAATTTCTACCAACTTCGCTTGGGCCCAAACCAAGCCGTTCCTGCTATGCAAATGCCCACCAACATTTGCCCCATCATTACCGATTCTACCGAAAAAATAGTTCTCGAAATTGACCCCAGATTTATGGCCCGGCCCATTCGGGTTGAAGGCAGCCCCGAAACCATGTTGCTGAATGAAATTTTCCGGATGGTCGAATCCTTCTCTCGCATTCAAGACTCCCTAAACCGTCAAATGCAAAGTTCGGGTTTGACGCAGCAGGCCATGATACAGCAAAACAACCAGGCCTGGGAGCAATACCGAATGGAAATTATTGCTTGGGTTCGTGCCCACCTAGGCGCCTTTTCTACCCTTCAGGCCATAAATTATTTAAACGTTGACGATGCCAACAACCTTAGCTTGTTCAAGGAGGTCTTAGATGCTTTGATATCTCGCTTTCCCAACAATTTTAGGGTTCAAAATTTCAACACCCAGGTCAGCATGAAACTGGCCTTGGCACCCGGAAAAACCGCCCCCAACTTTACCTTGCCCAGCTCCAAAGGCGACACCCTGTCGCTTTCGGATTTTTACGGCAAGCATACCCTCATTTTGGTTGATTTTTGGGCCTCGTGGTGCGCACCCTGCCGGGCCGAAAACCCAAATTTGCGCGCAGCCTATGCCAAATACCGCTCCAAAGGATTTGAAATTGTGGCAGTTAGTTTAGACCAAAACAAAGAAGCTTGGCTCCGGGGTATTAAAGAAGACAAATTAAGCTGGCCTCAGCTGTCGGACTTGGGCTATTTCAATTCTGAAGCCGCCCGTTTGTACGGCATCAACAGCATTCCCGCAAACTTTTTGCTCGACGCCAATGGGGTAATTTTGGCCTCAAACCTGCGCGGCCCAGAACTCAATTCCGCCATTGAAGAACACCTTCCTTAAAAGCTACCCCGAGGGCACGGTGTTTGTCGTGTCTGATGCCCACTTGGGGGTGCCCGGTCCGGCTCAAAGCCTGGAGCGCGAAAAGCAGTTGGTGCATTGGATCAATACGGTGGCTCCTCAGGCTCAAGCCATTGTTCTGCTGGGCGATGTTTTCGATTTTTGGTACGAGCTTAAGCAGGCGGTTCCCCGCGGCTATTCCCGTTTGCTGGGGTGTTTGTCGCATTGGACCGACCAAGGCTTGCCCATTCATTTTTTTCCGGGAAACCACGATATGTGGACCTATGGATATTTGGCTACCGAATGCGGTTTGCAGGTGCATCATCAGGGCGAATTTTGGAATGTGGGCGGGCGCCCGTTTTTTCTGGCCCACGGCGATGGGCTTGGCCCCGGCGACCATTCCTACAAAGTCTTCAAGCGCATTTTTCGCAGCCCCTTTTTTCGCTGGTGTTTTAGCCGCCTGCACCCCAATTTTTCCTTTGCCTTGGCCCAGTGGTTAAGTCGGCGCAGCCGCGCCGCCCATGCCGAGGCCGAACGCCATTTTCTGGGCGAAGAGCGCGAGTGGCTTTACCAGTACGCCTTGCAGCAAAGCAGGGCCTACCCCAGCACCGACTTCGTCTTCGGCCACAGGCATTTGCCCGGCATGCACCCGCTTCCGGGCGGCGGCCGCTACATCAACACCGGCGACTGGCTCGGCCACTTCAGTTACCTAAAAATTCAACAGGGACAGCCTGAGCTTTGCTATTGGAAAGTTCAGTAAATCAGAACTTTAGTGCGTATGGCTTTTTGGTTTTGGGCGGCTGCGGGCTTTCACCGGTAGTTGGCCTCGGGTTTTGCGCCGGCTTAGGCCCAAAAGTAGCTCCTAAAGTCGCTCTTTTGGGCGCTAGCCGGCCGGCAAAACCCGCCGCCAAGCTACCCGGCTCAATCCCTGCCGCGGGCGACGCAAGGGTTTATGGCCGTCCAATTTAACCTGGGTTGCAAATGGTGTTTAAACTAACCCCAATAAAGAGTATAAAAATGCAAGCCCATCATTCATAAAGCAGGGCCATGAAACCCAATTGTTGGAATCAGAAACCGATGTTTAGTACATTTAAGAATGGCTGGGATACAGCAGCAACGAAACAGCAGAAATTCATACCCATGTAAGCTCCAAATACCTGAAACAAATCCGCAGTCTCTTTTTGAAAGGATTATTTATCTGGCCCTTTTTGGCGACCTGACCTTATGGTCAAATGTATCAGGTCAACTCCATTGCGTTAGGCAGCATTAACAAGAATGGAATACATCTGTTCCAATATAGAACATAATAATTATACCCAAGAGCAATATTTTCATAATAATCAGGACGATGATCCCAATAATATTTTTCGGAGTTAATTGACCATGCAGATATGCCCAATTTTGAAACTAAAAACCATTTTTCTAAAAGTCGTGCTGACCGTCCATTCCCATCACTGAAAGGGTGTATTTTGGCCAACCATATGTGAATCATTGAAGCAAAATAAAAAATTTCTTTGTGGCTCAAATCTCTCTTGAGTAGAACATCTATATCATCGAAAAGTTTACCAAATTCTCGGTTTAAAAATTGCGGTTCAACAGCTAAATAGACAGGCTTTAATGTTTTGGAATCTCTTACTCCAACTTGTTCTTTTCTTAAAACACCTCTTTCTTTTTTTGGCAGGAGTGTTTTTGATAAAATTGCATGGGTTTTAAAAAAGTTCGTTCTATTCAATTTGTTTTCAGAAGCAAACGTATATGCTTGCATTAAGGTTTCAATTTCTTGAACTTCTTTTTTCTTTGGAGATGTTGTCTTGCCTCGATTTCTAAAAAAACTGTTCGCATCAAGCGTATTGCCTTCAATTTTAGAAGAATATAGAGATGATGAAATAATGTAATATTCAAAATCTTCAAGCGAAAATTGAGATTTTGCTTTTAACTTATTAAAAACTTCAAACCAATCAACGTTCACTTTATTTGAATATTCCTGTAAATATTCAGTGGAAATTAATTTTAAGTGTTTTCCCATACTATTTCAAATTTAAGCTTTCAACACCCCACCTAATTCTAATCTATGTAATTGCAACGGCTTTTATCAAAGCCATTTTAGCAACTTTTTCAACTTCTTTTTTCGTTATAAAAATACCAATAATTTCTCTGCCAGACAAACCAGGTTTAGATTTATGTTTCATTCTTTAATAATCTGCAATAAACAGAATATCAATTATCTGTGAATTTGTGTTTGGCTTGGCAACAACCCCCAATTTATTGCCATTTTTTATCAAAAAAAATGATTTTAAAGAATGTCAGCCTATAACATCAAAAATTAAACAGCATGGCGACATTGCCGCATCCTACTTTGTGCTTTTATTCAATGTTTGTGGTTGGCGTATAGGCTTTTGCACTTAATCCCTGCCGATTTAATATTGGTAGCCGTATTACTCAGTTCCCGGAACTGCCGCCCGCACCAGTTTCAAAACCTTTGTTTTTCAGTTTGGTTTTTACTGCATTCCAGCAATTATTGCAATACGCCAATTTTACCCGATCTATGGTTTTTATGGTTTCGGCGGCGTCCATCATTACGCAACCCTCCGTGGGGCAATGCGGCAAACCTAAATTATGGCCAAGCTCGTGGACGCTGATTTTTTTTAGGCGCATCAAATACGAAGGCTTTTCTTTGGGTAAGCGAAAGGTTGAAACCACGCAGGCTGCTCCCGGCATGTAACCCAAGCCAAATACGCCCCAATCCCGGTATGTGGATTCCGGTTGTTTTACCTGCCCATCTGTGCCGCGCTTGGTGGTCGAAATGTCTTTTTGGCTTAAACCCAACACGCAATACACATCCGGGGCTTTGCTGCGCTTTAAATCCAACAGCAGGCTGTCGGCCCGGTACCGGGGTGTTTTTACGTTGATAAAGGCCCATTCGGGAAAGGGCCGACTGGGCAAAATCAGCACCTGGACACCCAACACCGATGTCAAGGCCTCTGAAACCTGCTGAACTTCTGCGGCCGGAAAGCCTCCGTAGGGTTGCACCGCCACTCGGAAAACCTTTTTTGCTGCCGGGCTTGTGGCTGCGTTTGCCTTTGGTGTTTGCTCGATTTCCGTCCCCGCACAGGAGATAAAAAGCAAGCCTATGCAGGCAAGCAGTACAATGCGCTTAATGCTATTTTGATACGTACAGAAGGTGTGGCTCATTGTTTGGTATTTACTTAAGGCAAAATTGGCCTTAAATAGAACGAAAAAAAACCGTTTTTTGATACGTATTACAACAAATTGTACGGGGCTAAGAACCTTCGCTACCTTTTAGGATAAAACACGGAAAAGTGGTATTTTCGGGGGACAGGTCTGCGAACATTTTCAAATGCTGGTTTCTTTGTCAAATGTGTTGGAGAATTGCCGGCAGCCGAAAAAAATGATTTTGGATGCAAGTCAGGAAGATGAATCAAGGGAAGAAACAAATGAACATACCGTATGAGCAACATTAAATTATTTGAAAGCAAACAAGTTCGAACTCACTGGGATGAAAAAACGGAAACATGGTTTTTTTCAGTGATAGATGTTGTAGGAATTTTAACCGATAGTTCAAACCCAAGAGATTATTGGTTTAAAATGAAAAGGAGAGTTAAAACCGAAGATGGGTTCGAACTGTCGACAATTTGTCGACAGTTGAAAATGAAAGCATCAGACGGAAAATTAAGGGAAACCGATGTTGCTGACACTCAGTCATTGCTTCGAATTATCCAATCAATTCCATCGCCTAAAGCAGAACCCTTCAAACAATGGCTTGCGAAAGTTGGATACGAACGGATGCAAGAAATACAAGACCCTGAGATGAGCTTGGAAAGAGCAAGGGAAAATTGGCAAAAATTGGGTAGAAGCGAAAAATGGATTCAGCAACGAATGACCGGTCAAGAAACCCGCAATAAGCTTACCGATTATTGGAAAGAAAGTGGAGTTCAAAAATCAGATGAATTTGCATTTTTAACCAACATCATTCATCAAGAATGGACAGGATTAACAGTGAAGGATCATAAGGATTTGAAAGGGTTAAAATCTCAAAATCTGCGCGACCACATGAGCGAGGCTGAATTGATTTTTACTGCATTAGCGGAACTTTCAACTCGCCAAATAGCTGAAACAGAAAAAGCAAAAGGTGTTCAAGAAAATGCCATTGCAGGTAAGAAAGGTGCAAAATTGCAAAAGATGCAAGGTTGGCATTGGAGCAAAAAACCGGAAATAAAGTGGTAACAAAAGACAACTTTTTGCCACCAAACAAAAGCAAAAAGAAATTAGATAAATAATTTATCCTTTATCTCCATTTTTCACATCCGCATTAACCATAGCCAATTTCATGGCTTATTCCCTCCAAACCTGTATTTGCTGTTCCATGATGCAGATTTTCAGAACAGATGCTATCTTTATTCCATGAAACGATTTTTCCTGCTTCTTCTTGTACTGTTTACCGCTTCGGTTTCGGCTCAACCTGTATTTACCTTTACCCCTTGTGGCAAAAGCGGTCGCTTTGGTCCTACGCAATTCGAGGTAGATACCAATTACGGCTTAGGCAATCCTTTGTTTAATCAGGTGCGCATCAACACCACCGGCTTTCAGGAGTGGGCTGTGCCGGGAACCAATACCTACCGCATTGTTGCCTTTGGAGCTCAAGGGGGCACCGGAGCCAGCAGCCCCAATTTTCGGGGCGGCGGCGGCGCGGGCGGCTTGGGCGCTCGCATGCAAGGCGATTTTAATTTGAACATGGGCGATACCCTCGTGATTGCCGTTGGGCAACGCGGTACCGATGGCATTGGAAACGGAAACTGCGGCGGCGGCGGCGGCGGCGGCACCTTCGTTTGGAAAAAAAGCAACGGAGCTCTATTGATGGCCTCAGGCGGAGGTGGCGGTGGCCCCGGCACCTTTTGGAGCGCCACCGCAGCCATTCATGGCGATACCAATAGCACCGGACAGGTGCCTCCGGCCTCACAAGGTTATGTGTCGGGCGCAGGTGGAACGGGCGGCGGCGGCGGCGGAGCCGGATCTCAAAGTGGAAATACCAACTGCGGTTATTGCGGAGCCGGTGGCGCCGGCTGGACCTCAAACGGCGGTGCCGGAGGCCAATACGGCGACAACTTTGGCCGAAGCCGCTCCAATGGATTTGTGGGTGGCAGAGCCAACAACAACTTAACAAACGGAGGTTTTGGTGGCGGTGCTGCAACCGGCGACGATGGCCGCCCCGATTACAGCCATGGAAACGCCGGCGGCGGCGGATATTCCGGCGGAGCAGGAACCGGATACCCCTATTTTGGTGGAGGAGGGGGTTCCTTTAATGCCGGAACCAACCGGGTTAACGCCCGTGCTTTTAATTCCGGAAACGGAAAGGTTGAAATTTCCATCCCCATTTGCCAAGGAGTGCCAAATTCTCCCCTGGCTACCATCAACAACGGCGATACCGTTGATTTTTGCGGAAGCTTAAATGCCGTACTTCAAGCCACAAATACATCGGCTGGTTCTGGTTTTAGTGTGATCTGGCAAATGTCAAACTCCTTCAATGGCCCTTGGTCCGATATCCCCGGTTCTTTTTCAGTTGTGTACACCCAGCAGGTTGATACCTTTTCCAAGTATTTCAGAGTAAAAGCAAACTGCTCTGGTTCGGGCGACTCGGCCTTTTCAAATGTAGTTTTGGCCCAACAAGATACCTTAGACCCCGTTCTGTCCACCCCGCCCTCAAGCACCGTGGTTACCAATGCCGGGCTGTGTTATTCTACGAATGTGCTTTTAATTGCACCCCAGGTTACCGACAACTGTGGGCCCCCAACCTTAACCAACAATGCCCCTGCCCAGTTTCCTCTGGGCCAAACCGTTGTAGTTTGGACCGCCACCGATGCCGCTGGAAATTCGGCTACTGTAAACCAAAACGTTTTTGTTCAAGATTTGTGGCCGCCCGTGGTTACTCCGCCAGCCAATGTTATCGTTTTTGCCAACAATGGGCAATGTTTTGCAACGGGTGTAAGCCTTGGCCAAGCTACAGCGGTTGATAATTGCTCTCCCATTACCCTAACCAACAATGCTCCTGCCGTATTTAATGCCGGACAAACGGTGGTGGTTTGGACCGCTACCGATTCGGTGGGTAATGTTGGCACCGCACAGCAAATCGTTACCGTGATCGACAACCAGTTTCCCGTTTTGACCATTCCAGCCAACCTCAGCGTTAATGCCAATGCTGTTTCTTGTGGAGTAAGTGGATTGAATTTGGGCAGCGCAACGGCCAGCGACAATTGTACCGGCGTTACCATTACCAACAATGCTCCGCAATTTTTCAATCCCGGCAGCACTTGGGTGGTTTGGTCGGCCACCGACCCTTCGGGCAATACAACGCAAGACAGCCAATTGGTGGTGGTGAACGACGTTACAGCTCCTCAGGTTCAAGCCCCAGCCAACTTGGTTTTGCTGCTGGATTCCAGTTCTTGCCTGCTGACAAATGTGAATTTAGGAACCGCTCAGACTAGCGACAATTGCAGCCTTCAAAGCGTAACCAACAATGCCCCGGCGGGTTTTGGTCCCGGTCAAACCTTGGTTGTTTGGACCGCTACCGATGTTGCCGGCAATACGGCCATTGATACCCAAATGGTGATGGTGTACGACAGCATTGCTCCTGTAGCCATTCCTCCGGCTAACATGGTTGTTTCAACCGACCCTTCTGCTTGCTCTGCTTCGAACCTAAACTTGGGTACGCCCACCGCACAAGACAATTGCAGCGTTACTCAGGTTCAAAGCAATGCGCCGCCGGTTTTCCCTTTGGGAACCACTCAGGTGGTTTGGTCGGTTAGCGACGCCGCTGGAAACACCACTCAGGTAGTTCAAACCGTTTTGGTGGTCGATTCGGTTCCTCCAACCTTTGCAAACTGCAAAAATGAGACGGGTTTCTGCCTAGGTCAAGCCCTACCGAACTATACACCACAGGTAAGCGATGCCTGTTCAGCGGCCCAAATTCAACAGGTGGCTGGCCCAGCCTCGGGAACGGTTTTGCCTGCCGGAACGGTAGATTTGGTTTGGGAAGCTTCCGATGCCGCAGGCAATGTTTCTACCTGCACCACTTCGGTTGTAGTGAATACTGCCCTAACGGCGGGCATTCAATTGAGCGGCGACACGCTAACGGCCACGGTACTGGGCGACAGCCTGATTTGGATCCGTTGTTCTTCAAACTTTAGTGTGGTTCCCGGTGCAAATTCAGCCACCTTTGTTCCTCAACAATCGGGCAGCTATGCTGCGGTGGTGTACAACGGCTATTGTGCCGATACCAGCGACTGCATTCAGGTGAACCCCAGTTCCATCGATTCGCCCGAACTAAGCCAGGTGCGTATTTATCCTGTTCCTGCAACCCAAATTCTGAACCTGGAGCTGGAACTGAATGGAAGGTGGATTTTGCATGATTTGCAAGGAAAGCGGTGCATGTACGGGCAAGGACAGCCGGGACTAAATCAACTAAGCCTACATGGATTGGCCACGGGAAGCTACCTGCTTTCGGTGGAACAAAATGGGCGTTGGGTTCGGTTCCGGGTTCCGGTAATTCGTTAGGGGCCGAGGATAGTTTAGCCAGGAATGCACGAATGGATGTGGCTTTGGCTTTTGCCACCCATAAAGAAAATAGGGGGCTAGGCTTTTGGTGTATGGGGTTTTAGCCACGAATGCACGAATGGTATGTTTCTGGGGCGAGATTGGCTCAGGGAAATAAAGACGCATTTGGCTTAGCCAGGAATGCGTGAATGGAATGTTTTCAGGGCTATTTAGGCGGGAAATTTAGCCACGAATGCATGGATTTTTTGGGGTGATTTCGTGTTGGGCCGCCGCGGGCGGGATTGAACGCGGTAGCACGCAAAGAACTGGGGCTTGCGTGCGCGCGACCGGCTGGGCGACCTTGGGAGCCACTGCCGGGCCGCTGCACGCAAACCCCAGGGCTGCGGACTACCGGTGAAAGCCCGGTAACCCGCCCAAAATCGCCAAAAAGAACCAACTTAAACCTTTGAAATAAGGCTTTTAATTTTATGTTTTGTCTTCCAAGCCGCCACGTACATGGAAGGTATCACAATGAGAGTCAGGAAGGTAGCAATGGTCAATCCAAAAATGATGGTCCATGCCAGCGGCCCCCAAAAAGCAACGTTGTCGCCACCCAAGTGTATGTTGGGCTTTAACTCGGTAAGCAATGTGCCGAAGTTGATGTTGAAGCCTATGGCTAGCGGAATCAATCCGGAAATGGTGGATACCGCTGTTAATATTACCGGTGTTATGCGTGTGGCGCCTGCTTGAATGCTGGCTGTAACCGGGTCAATGCCCAGGGCGCGCTGCTCGTCAATAAATTCAATCAACAAAATTCCATTTCGAATTACAATGCCCGCAAGGGCAAACATGCCAACTCCAGTCATAACCACCGACATGGTCATGCCACTTAAGCCAAATCCAACAAAAATGCCGATAAGGCTGAATAAAACGGTCGAGAAAATCAGCAGTGGTTTTACCACCGAATTGAACTGAGTTACCATGACCGCAAACATCAGAGCCAAAGCGCCAAGAAAGGCCACACCCAGAAAATCTGAGGTTTCTTTTTGGTCTTCTTGCTCGCCGGTAAGCCGAACTTCGTAGCCTTCGGGCAAGGATAAGCTGTTGAGCACTTTGGCTTGCAGTTCTTGATTGATTTGGTTCGCATTGCCACCTTCAACCACATTCGAAGATAAGGTAACCACGCGTTTTTGGTTCTTGCGGTTTATGCCCGAATAAGCGGGCTTGTAGGAAATGCCGGCGATGGAAGCCAAGGGGACTTGCCGGAATTGGCCGGTAGCCATGTCCATAAAGGCAATGTTCAATGCCAAAAGCTGTTCGGGCGAGGTTCGGTACGATTCCTGCAACCGCAGTTGAATGGGGTGGTCGTCCTCGGCATCGCGCAGCTTAGATATTTCTTTGCCGTACAGCGCAGTACGAAGGCTCATTCCAATGCTGGCCAAAGAAACGCCCTCGCGTTGGGCCTTTTCTTGGTCAATTTCCAAAATGATTTCGGGCTTGTTCAGTTTTAAGTCTGACTTTAGTTCTTCAATGCCTGTGATTCCTGCCGCGGCAATTTCTTGACGCACTTTTTGTTCTAAGTCTTGCAGGGTGGTGAAATCTTCGCCCGAAATTTCAATGTTTACAGGTTTGCCAGTAGGAGGGCCGGCCCGTTCTTTTTCGACCGTAAGGGTGGCACCTGGAATCGGATTTTTTTCAAAGTCCTTGCGGATTTCGTCCAGCATTTTTCGGGTTTCAAAGCCATTGCGTTCCGAGTATTTTACAAAGGCTACCGTAACTTTCGACTTATTTGGGGTGGCTACCCGGTCCGGATTTTGGGGGTCGCCCGCATTGAGGCCAACGTTGGCAATCACCGATTCGACGGCCGGATTGTTGGGGCCAATCAAAGCAAAAACCCTTTTTTCAAGAATTTGGGTAATGGAGTCGGTTACGTTGGCGTCGGTGCCTATGGGCAATTCGCAGTACACATAAGCAAAATTGGGCTCAGGATCCGGGAAAAAGCTGACCTTTGGGTTGCTTAGGCCAAATCCGATGGTGGTTAAAATCAAGGTAAGAACAGCCACTCCGACCACAGCAAAAGGGGCTCTTCCGGCGGTGAGTTTGGTCAGCATGCGTTCGTAAGCACGAATGACCACAGGCCAGTAGCTTTCTTGAAAATTACGGATGGTTTTGTACAAGAAAAACTGGTAAGAGGCATGCGAAAGAAGCATAATTAAGGCAAAGGTGCCTAGGCCATTAAAGCCCCCCAAATACGAAAGCAAGGCAATCACAACGTAGGCAATCGCCCATTTTACGAAGCTAGAGCGTTTGGGAACCTGAAGGTGTTCGTCGCGGACCATAAAATCGACCGCAAAAACTGGATTCATTACGAAAGCCACCAACAACGAAGCGCCCAGCGTAATAATAAGGGTTACGGGCAGGTACTGCATAAAGTTGCCTACAATGCCCGGCCAAAAAAGCAAAGGGAAAAAGGGGCCCAAGGTGGTTAGTGTGCCTGCCAAAACCGGCACAAACACTTCGCTGGCGCCGGCTTGGGCGGCTTTAATAATGTTGATTTCGCGGTGCTTGTGCAAAAGGCGGTGGGTGTTTTCAATCACCACAATGGCGTCGTCAACAATAATGCCCAAGGCCAGCAGAAAACTGAACAGCACAATGACGTTTAGGGTATAATCAAGCCCAGGCATTATGAGGAAAGCTACTACGGTCGATAGGGGGCCAGCCAGGGCCACGAAAAAAGCGCTTTTGAGTCCCATGAAGAACATTAACCCAACAAGAACCAAAATAAATCCAATGATAACGGTGTTCAGCAGTTCATTTAGGTCGTTTTTGGTGGATTCCGATTGGTCTCCGGTGATAATCACATCAAGGCCCTCGGGAAATTTCGCCGCTTTGGCTTCTTCAATGATACGTTGAATGCCGTCAGAAGCCTCGAGTAGGTTTTCGCCCGAGCGCTTAACGATGTTCAGCGTAACCACGGGTTTGCCGTCCAGGCGGGCAAAGTCTTGCTTTTCGGCAAAGCCATCGACAATGCTGGCAAAGTCGCGCAAAAACACGGTATTGCCACGGTTTGAGCGCACCACAATGTTCTTGATTTGTTCGGCGTCTTTAAATTGCCCGGTAACCCGAACGTTGCGGCGCAGGCGGTCAATGCGTATTTCGCCTCCTGAAATGTTGACGTTTTCAGCACCCACGGCCATTTCAATGTCGTTGAACGAAATGCCAGCGGCCTGCATTTTATACAAGTCCACATAGATTTGAATTTCGCGGTTTAGTCCACCTACAATATCAACGCGGGTAATTTGGGGTAGGGTTTCAATCCGTTCTTCTAGGTATTCGCCGTACGATTTCAGTTTGTCTAACGGTAATTCGCCCGCCAAATTGATGTTCATGATGGGGAATTCCGAAAAGTCAAGCTCATCTACCCGAGGGTCTTCGTCCAGGTCGGTGGGCAAGTCTTTGATGGCTTTGTCAACCGCATCGCTAACCTTTTGCTTGGCTACGGCCACTTCTACATTGGTGTTGAATTCCACTACAATCGAGCTGAAATCTGAAATGGATTTCGAGGTGATTTTACGCACTCCATTGATGGATTTCAATTGCCGTTCAATGGGCTTGGTAATTAGGTTTTCAACGTCAACGGGGGTAGCGCCGGGATAAATGGTGCTTACCGAGATGGTTGGAATTACAATATCTGGAAATTGCTCTTTGGGAATACGCAAAAACGATACGGCCCCAGCAATAGATAGAATGACGGTAAATACGTAAATGGCGGTCCGGTTTCGGATGCACCAATTGGTAAAGCCGAGCGATTTAAAGGAGTCCTGCATTTGGCTCATGGTTTAAAATCTATAGGTTGACCGTCCACTACTTCAGAATTTCCGGAGGTAATAAGTACGCTGTTGGGCTGCAGGCCTTTGGTGATTACCGTTAGTCCGTTGTACGAAGGGCCGGTTTCAATGGCTTGGCGAAGGGCTTTTTTGCCTTGTGCCAGCATAATAAAGGTGCCTTCAGGCAAAGATTGAATCAGATTGGTAGGAACCATTAAGGCACTGTCGATCGATAGATCGTTGATTTTTAGTCCGCCGGTCATGTTGGGCCGAAGGTTGCGGTGGGCCCCGGTTAAATCAACTTCGACCACCACCGATCGGTTTCCGGGGTTTACCACTTTGCTGATAAAGCTCACCTTGCGGTCCAGTTGAATTCCCAAATCAGAAAGAACAACATTTACTGGAGTTCCCAGCGAAATGTTGGCTGCCAGGGCGTCGGCCAAGGGAGCGGTTAATTTAATTCGGCTTAGGTTCACCACCCGAATTCCCGACATTCCAGGGCTGGCCATTTCTCCCAATTTCAAGGCCACATCGTCCACTTCGCCGTCAATGGGCGATTTGATTTGCGACATGGCTACCTGAGCTTCCAAGCCTTTAACCCGCAACACCATAGCCTCGTAATTGGTTTTGCTTTGCAGGTATTGAATTTCTGACCCAATTTTTTGATCCCAAAGGCGCTGGGTACGGCGGTAGGTTTCTTCGGCCAAGCGAAGCCCGGTTTTGGCTTCTTCCAGGCCTTGCACCATGGCGGTGTTTTCAAGTTCGGCCAACAATTGGCCTTTTTTAACCCGGTCGCCTTCCTTTGCCAGAATGCGCCGAACCACACCGGGCATTTCAGGGCCGGCAAGAATGTTGTTGTCGGCTTCTACATTTCCTTGCACCTCGACAAATCGGCGGAAAGTCCCTAGGGTGGGCGTGGCCACTTCAACGGCTCGGGTACGCAGGTTTCCTGCCGCCCCCGTATCTAGTTTGGCAATTTCAGCTTCTAGGCTTGAGGCTTCTTTTTGCAGGGCGGCCATCTGGGCTCGAACTTCATCAAGGCGGGCTTTTTTCTGGTCTAAATCGGAAGAAGAACCGCAGGCCCAAAGCAGCGCTAGGCCCAAAACGATAAACAAAGGAGTTTTCATGCGAATCAAGGTATGAGGGTATGGGAGATTAAAATTTTTCCATGGATTTTAAAACATCGGTTTTCCGGCTTAGCACATCAAACAAGGCCTGAAAATAGCCTTGCTGCGCTTCGTAGAATTGACGTTCTATCTGAGTTAGAGTGAGGCTATTGATAAGGCCTTCTTTGAATTTAATGGAGTTTACCCGGCGGACTTCGCGCGCCAAATTCAGGTTTTTTTGCTGTGTTGTAAAACGCAGCACCGCTTCTTTGTAGGCATTGGAACTACTTTGGTATTCCAGCTGAAGGGCTTGGCCCAAATCTCCGCGTTGAATTTCGGTTTTTTTCTTTTCAAGTTGGTATTGCTTGAGCTTGTACATGCGGTTCCAGCTTGAAAAAATGGGCACCGAAAGGCGTAAACCAAAGGCCAAACCACCATTGGCGCCTTGGGTGCCGCTGCCCAATAAAAACCGCTCGCTGTTAAAAAAATTATGCTGATAACTCAGGCTCGAAACCAGGGTAGGCATGGCTTCGGCTTTTTGAAGTTTTATTTGGAAATCATTGATGATCAATTGCCTTGACATTAAGTCGTATTCTTTGCGTTCAACCACCGATATGCTATCGGGCAACGAGGCCATTAAACTTTCCCACTCGCTGGGTTTAACAAAATCGGCTAGGGTTTCGGCTAAACTCAATTCTTGCATCAACGGCCAGCCCATTTGGTATTTTAATCCCGCAAACGCCAACACCAGTCCATTTGCGGCTTGCACCCGCAGATTTTGGGTGTTGTTGTACATCAGTTCCAACTGTTGAACATCGAGCAATTCAGCAAACCCTTGAGCTTGGGTAGCACGCAATTCATTCAGGGTTTTTTCCATCAGCACCAAACTGGAATCTAGGGTGGAAACCGATTCTTGGGCCATCAACGCCAAATACACCGACTTAGTAACCTGCAAGCGCACATCGCGTTCGGTCATTTCATGCTGGGCTTTGGTCAGTTCCAAAAACTGCTTGGCGGTGGCAATGCCCACAAAATACTGGCCATTAAAAAGCAGCATTGAAGCGTTTAGGCCAAGAGAGGCCTGATTTAACGGAGCGGCTGGAATGGTGATAAATTGATTAGGATTCCCGTTGATAAAATCAGGAAATACAAATTCGGGCGATTGAATGTTGTAGGTGTAGTCTCCGTTTCCATCAAGTTGGGGCAGTCCTGTAGCTACATTCTCGCGCACCTTTGCCTGCCCAATTTTCATGTCGAGTTCGGTGGTTTTTACCCTTGCTTGATGTTCTAGGGCGTAGGCAACGGCCTGTTCTAGGCTCAAGGTTTTTTGAGCTGCAAGCGGTAAAACCGCGGCAATCCAGATGAACAATATACTTCTCATGGGTTCGGAAATTCAGATGCGTAATGCTGGGTTAAATAATCAAGACCTTTTGAACTGCAAATGCCGTGCAGGTGGTACATCAGCATTTCTCGGTGTAAGGTGGCAAAGTCAAACCGCTCGGGCTGGAAAATCAGGGGGTCCATTTTCATGGGCATCAGTTGAATGAAAATGCGCGATAAAATTTCAGGATTCAACGAGGCTCGATACCAACCGCCTTCTACACCGCTAATCAGGTTGGCTACCACCTGTTTTCGTATGGATTGTTGTTGGTAGTTTTCAAACAATTTGTAGGCGCTGGGAAAGTACTTTCGCAGCTCCAGATAAAGGGAGGGTTTTACTTGCTGTAACTGAGATTGAATGGCTCCGGCCATTCCCCAAAGCTGGTCAATGGGGTTGGGGCAGGTCTGAAAAATGGCTTCTGCGGCCGCTTTGTGTTGGCTTAAAAAGGATTCTACCACCGCCTCAACCAAGCTGTTTTTGTCGGTAAAATGCACGTACAGGGTTTTTTTCGAGACGCCCATTTCCCTAGCCAGGTCCTCCATGGTTACACCACGCATTCCATACTGCATAAACAGTCGGTGCGCTTGCTCAACAATAAATTCTCGGCGTTCGTCCATGTGCGGGCAAAGGTAATTCTTGTACCCACAAGGAAACCGAAAGAACCAAAAAAGTTTCCGAAGTTTTAAAAAATTAACATTTGAGAAACAATGGGTTGAAATTAGGAGCATTGTTTGGGGCGGCTGCGGGCTTTCACAGGTAGTCCGCAGCGGCAGCTTGCAGGGGCAGCGGGCTTACGGTGGCTCCCAAGGTCGCCTCCGCGCCACGCGCCCCTGTAAGCTGCCGCTTTGCGGGCAACCATGTTCAATCCCTGCCGCAGGGCGGCATCAAAAAATAAACCTGATTAAAACAGGCCAAAGCCACCTTACTTTACGTGGTGCAGCTTCAACATGTTGGTTTGGCCCTTTTCTTGAATGGGCACGCTGGCGGTGTGCACCAGCAAGTCGCCCTCTTTCACATGTCCGTCTTTTTTAAGCAATTGGGTGCTTTCCTCAATGGAGTGGTCTGTACTTACAAATTGGTCAAAATAGAAACCTTTCACCCCCCAAACCAAGCTAAGTTGGTTCAGCAGGCTTCGGTTACCGGTAAACACAAAGATGGGAGCGTTGGGCCGGTAGCTGCTGATTTCATAGGCGGTATAGCCGGTAAAGGTCATGGTAATTATTCCGTTGGCCCTGGCTTTATCGGCCAATTCTACGGCTGCCCGGCAAACCGCATCGGTAATAAAGCGGTCGCGGCTAATGTGAATGTTGTCCAAATGATAAATTAAGGGACTGGCTTCCATGCGTTCAATGATTTTTTGAACGGCCTCAACCACGCGCACGGGGTATTTTCCTACCGACGTTTCGGCACTCAGCATAACGGCATCGGCACCATCCAATATGGCGTTGGCCACGTCGTTCACTTCGGCACGCGTTGGATTGTAGTTGGTAATCATGCTCTCCATCATTTGGGTGGCAATGATTACAGGCTTGGAACTTTTTTTGCATCTTTTTACGATGTCTTTTTGCATCAGGGGAACTTCTTGCATAGGAACCTCAACTCCCAAATCACCTCTGGCCACCATAATGCCATCGGCTTCCCGAATAATGTGGTTGATTTCTTCCATGGCCTCGGGCTTTTCGATTTTGGCAATGACCTTGGTGCTTTTTCCTGCTTTTGAAATCAGGTGTTTTAGTTCAATTACATCGCTGGCCGAACGAACAAAAGACAATCCCAGCCATTCAAAATCGTGCTCCAGCGCGAACTCCAAATCTTCCAAGTCTTTTTCGGTCAGGCATGGCATCGAAATTTTTGTGTTGGGCAGGTTCACGCCCTTTTTTGAGGTTAAAAGTCCTCCATTTATGATTTTCAAAATCGCCTCATCGGTTTGGTTGGTGTGCAAAACCTCTAACACGATTTTGCCGTCATCCACCAATACGGTTTCGCCTGGCCTTACGTCTTGGGCGAAGCTTTTGTATTGAATAAATACCTTTTGCCGGGACCCTATGCCTTTGTCGGTTGAAATCAAAATTTCTCCTCCGTCTTCCAGTTCAATCCCCCCTTCTTGCACTTCGCGAATCCGAATTTTAGGTCCTTGCAAATCGCCCAGAATCGCCAAGTTGTAGTCGAAATCTGCGTTGATTTTTCGAATCAAGGTTACCAAATTCTTTTGGGTGTCTCGGTTTCCGTGCGAAAAATTAAGCCTGCAAACATCAACCCCTGCCTGTACCAATTCAAGTAAGCCCTCGTATGTATTTGTAGCTGGGCCAATGGTGGCCACCAGTTTTGTTTTATGTTGTGTCTTCATGGTCGTCAAAAATGAGTAAGCTCAGGCTTTTTTCTGATACGTTTTTTAAAATCCCGCACCATTGTACAGCGGATATTTTTCGAAGCTGCTTAATCCATTCTTCTGCAAAGGTAGAAGGAGCATTGGATATTTGGAGAATAAAATCAAAACCTTCCGATTCCTTAATGCAGGGTTGGGGGTGGCTTTTGTTTCCGATAAGGCGGAATTGGGCTTCGTGGTTTTCTAATGGACTATAGAAAACAGCGTATCCAGGTTGCTCAGGCAGTTTGGATACAGCGATGCTAGGAGGTTTAAAATCGGCAATTCGTTTAAAGTTTAATTGAAGGGTTGAATTTAGAAGCCAGGCCATTCGGTAGTCGGGTTCTTGGGCTACGATTCCAATTAGGGTGAAATCCAGCCAAGAGGTTTCGTCAAGGTCCAGCCAAATATCTGCCATGCCTAATTTTTGGGGGCGTTGAATTGCCGAATTATTTTGCCCAAATCGTCGGGCGTTAGTTGTTTGTTTTGAAGCATTTCGGCCGTTTCAGGTCTTGAATTCATAGCTTCGCTCATTTGTTCTCTCCAGCGGTTTCCATTGGTTTTTACTTCTTCCCAGCTTCCGGTGGCTGTGGTTTTGAAGTACAGGCGGAAGGCTGGCAATGACTGCCCTTGGTAATCACGTAGGAATTCTTCTTCCACCAGCTCAATAGCCCCTGACGCCAGTAATTTAACAAAAACCTGTTTTTTCCCAAGTTCAATTTTTTGGTACTGGAGTGAGTCAGCCCGAAACGCCTTTAAATCCATTATTGGAAGGTATTTTTTTTCGGTTTCGCTGATTTTCAAGTAAATTTTGTCTTTTAATCCATCGCGTGAACGGTAGCGCATTTCTCCTTTAAGGGTGTCGCCATTCTCAAGAACCACATAGCCTTTAGATAAATCGGCTGTTTGTGCCAGCAAAGGCAGAGAGGGCAGCAAAAAAAGAAGAAAACAAAAGAAATTAGGCATTTGATTGGTAAAAAGGATTAGGGATTTAGGTCTCGGCCAAGCACAGGTTCTTCGTACAATACCTGTAAAATCGTTTGACCAACGGCCTTTAGGGTAGCTGGGTCTATATTTTCAAGGTTGTCGTTTTCCGTATGCCAATGCCCAGGAAAGCCCATGGGGCGTGTTGGGTCGTAATTGATGATGTCAATGCTGGGAATCTTTGCCAGGGTATTGATAAAATAGTGGTCATCGGTTATGGGGCCGTTGAGCTGAGCCATTTTGAAATACTGGGTGTACCCTAATTTGTGCGCGGTGGTCCACACTTTGTGTACCACATGCGGGGCGAACGAAACCGAGGCTCCTTCTTGGTAAAACACGGCATCTTTGGCTCCAACCATGTCCAGTAAAATTCCATACCGAGCAGCAATAGGTAATGGGCGGTTTTTAGCCCAGTGTTGCGAGCCTAGGCAATAGGTTTCGGGGTCGCCCCCGGCATCTCCGTAATCTTCGGCGTCAAAAAACACGATGTCAATTCCCGGAGCGGGCCCGCCCGAAGTATCGCGGTGAATGGCACGTGCAATCTCAAGTATAACCGCCACACCGCTGGCTCCATCGTCGGCCCCAAGAACGGGTTCTCCTTTTCCGGGATTTCCCCGGTCGGCAAAAGGGCGGCTATCCCAATGGGCAAACAGCATAATCCTATCTGTTCGATTTGGGTTAATTTGGGCCATGATGTTTCTTATTTTCAAGCCTTTTCCTGTGTAGGCAACCACATTGGCGTCTTGAATTACCACCGCCTCGGTGTACTTTCTAAGTTCTTTAATTAAATAATCGCCGCAGGCTTTGTGAGCTGGGGTATTTGGAACCCTTGGCCCAATGGCAATTTGCGCCGTTAAAAATACCATGGCGCTGTCGGCATTAAAATTTGGACTGGTCTTTAATGGCAATTCTGCCTCGGTATTTAGGCTGTCTATGGGTTTTGAGGTGCTTGGTTCAATGGTATTCCCGCCGCAGCGGGTCAACATTAAACCTAGAGCTATAAGGGTTATAATTCGAATTGCCATGAGCTTGTGTCTTTACCATCGTTAACTACAATGCCGGCTTTTCCAAGCCGATCGCGAATAAGGTCGCTGGTACCCCAATCTTTTTTGATGCGGGCCTCGCGTCGAATTTCTAAAATCAATTCCATAACCTGCTCCAATCTGTTCGCTCCGATGCCTTCTTGCTGTTCGTTCAGGCCCAACACCCGAATAAAAAAGCGTTCAAATTCGTGTTTCAGGGTTTGAAGGGCGGTTGGACTCAGTTTTAATTGCCCGGAGGCGGCCGATTGTATCCATTTTGCCGCCTCGAACAGTTGGGCTACCAGGATTGGGCTGTTGAAATCGTCGTTCATGGCCTTTTGGCAACGCTCTGCCCAAGCCTCAACCCCGGGATTTTCATTGCCCTCGGCAGGCATTCCTTTTAAGGTTGTGTAGGCTTGCGATAAGCGCTGATAGCCCTTTTCTGCAGCCTGCAGGGCCTCTTCGCTCATGTCTAGGGTTGAACCATAATGCGCTTGCATAAAGAAGAAGCGAATGGCCTGTGGAGAATAGCCGCGGCTCAATAAGGGGTGATTGCCTGTAATCAAATCGCCCGGCAACAAAAAATTGCCGTCCGATTTGCTCATTTTTTTACCGTTAAGGGTAAGCATGTTCCCGTGCATCCAGTATTGAACTGGGCGAGAACAGCCGGTGGCGGCCACATTCTGTGCAATTTCACATTCGTGGTGCGGGAATTTCAAATCCATGCCTCCACCGTGTATGTCGAAGGGCATACCCAGGTATTTGCTGCTCATCACGGAACACTCTAAATGCCAGCCAGGAAATCCCTCGCCCCAAGGCGAAGGCCAGCGCATAATGTGCTCGGGCGAGGCTTTTTTCCAAAGGGCAAAGTCTAAGGAATCGCGTTTTTCGGATTGCCCGTCCAGGTCGCGGCTTCCACTCATTAGTTCGTCGATTTGCCGTCCGCTCAGTTCTCCATAGGCTTGGGTTTTTGAAAATTCCCGCACATCAAAATACACCGAACCATTGGCTTCGTAGGCCAAACCTTTGCTCATTATCTCCTTCACCATCTCAATCTGTTCAACAATATGCCCGGTGGCCGTTGGTTCAATAGAAGGGGGGAAGTTCCCAAAAATCCGCATGACTTCATGAAATCCATTGGTGTACCTTTGAACGATTTCCATGGGTTCCAATTGTTCCAACCGGGCCTTCTTGCCAATTTTATCTTCTCCTTCGTCCGCATCGTTTTCCAAATGCCCTACATCGGTGATGTTGCGCACGTAGCGAACAGAGTAACCCAATTCCTTTAGCCAGCGGTAAATCAAGTCAAAAGAGGTGAACGTGCGAAGGTTGCCCAAATGCACATCGTTGTAAACAGTGGGGCCGCAAACGTACATGCCTACTCGAGGGTGATTAAGGGGTTTGAAAACCTCTTTTTGTCGGGTCAATGAATTGTAAACCTGTAAATCTGCGTTCATGTGCACGAATCTTCAAGCTACGAAGGTAAGGCTTTGCCATCAGTTTTTTGGGGGGTGGAGTTCGATTTTACATGCATTTAAAGCTAACTAGTACGGCATTAAAGCCCAACTATTCATGGCTAGATACGCTGTGGTATAAAAAAACGGCTCCGAAATGTTCGGAGCCGTTTTTTTAAAGTGCCCGGGAAGGGAATCGAACCCCCACGGTATTGCTACCACCGGATTTTGAGTCCGGCGCGTCTACCAGTTCCGCCACCCGGGCTGAACGGGGCACAAAGATACATTATTTTTAACTTTATGTAGCAAATCGCATATCTTTGTGCCGAAGGCCCCATAGTTCAAGGGATAGAACGAAAGTTTCCTAAACTTTAGATACAGGTTCGAGTCCTGTTGGGGCTACTATTTATGAAAAGCCGTCAGAAATGCCGGCTTTTTTTTGTTCCTGTCCTTGATCCCACGTATACCTATACATTTGAATGGAATTGTTAGCAGGAATTGGCTTCTGCGGTTGATTGCTTTGCGAATAGGTCAACTCAAATGAATCCGATTGTTAACCACAATGGTGGTTCAGGCCCCTCGGAATTGTATTTCGCCAACTTGGGTTCTTGGTTAAAGCTTATTGATTGTTTTGATGTTTTTGTAAATCATTTGGTCGTTTTTTAACTGCTTTTAATTGCGTATTTTCAATCCCTTAATCCAACCTGTTTATGCAATTTCATTTTTTTGCCAGCCACAAACTTCAATCTGTTTTTAAAAGCCAGAGCCTGCCCAATTCGTTTAAACATTTTTTCGGTCAATGATTTGATTTGGCGGTATGGGTTTTTGCCATGGCTTTTTCTGCCCTTGTTTCTTGCACAGATTCTGATCCCAATCCTCCCATGGTTAATGTGGCTTTTTCTATGGCTGTTCAAGTAACCGATGAGTCAGGCCTTGCTCTTCCCAATGCCGAGGTTTCTTTGGGAACCATGACTTCAACAACCAATGCCTCGGGATTGGCTGTATTTGAGTCTGCCGCATTCCTCTCGGGACGGACCCTTTTGAAGGTGAACGAACCGGGCTTTTTCCCCTCTTTAAATGTGGTTGACATTAAAGCCAGCAGGTATTCCATGGATGTGGTTCTGCATCCCAGTACAACGGCAGGTTCTTTTTCGGGGCTTGCAGGGGGTAGCATCGCTGTACCTGGAGGGGGTAATGTTGAATTCGGGGTCAATTCGGTTGTTGAAGCAAGCGGCGCCGCCTACTCAGGACAGGTTTTTGTATCGGCCACTTATTTAGCCCCAAATGGCTTGGGCAATGCGCTTCCATACCCCTCGGATTTTTTTGGTAAAGACGCATCAGGGAACTCCATTTTTCTAGAAAACCACGGTATGGTTTCGGTTCAATTGTTCGGAAGTGTTGGGCAGCCTTTGCAATTAGCTGGGGGCAAAACAGCTCAGATTTCTATCCCTGTTGCCGCACAAGATATGGGTACGGCCCCGGCAACCTTGCCTTTGTATTATTTTGATGAAGAACAGGTGGTTTGGAAAGAGGAGGGGTTAGCTACCCTTCAAGGGAACGAATACGTTGCAGATGTTTCGCATTTTAGTTTTTGGATGTGTCCTTTTGTGTACAACCATTATCCTATTTCAGGGCGTTTGGTGTGCCAAGGCAGTCCTCTGCCGGCTACTCAACTTGAGGTGTACAATCAATGGGGTGCTTTTTTAGGCAAGGTTAGCACCAATTCCAGCGGGTATTTTTACGGCATGATTCCCAGTACGCTTAGCTTTCAATTCAAGGTAAAAAATTCTTGCCAGGAGACCGCTGCTCAATTTAACCAAGGACCCTTTACCGGGGCTACCCAGCTAAACGACCTGAATGTGTGTTCTGGAACCGCAAATTCCGTTCAAATAAATGGGGGTTTTGAGGATTGCAATGGAAATCCCGATTTGGGAGCTTGGGCCCGGGTAGAGGCCCAAGGTGTTGTAAGGCTGTATCCTTCAAATGGACAAGGTCAGGTTAACGCCTCGGTTTTATTGTGCCAGTCGTCTTCCTCGGTAACCATTAGCGGAGTCAATGTTGGAACAGGAGCCATTTCTACGGGTCAAACCTTTCCCTTGGCTCCTTCAATTTCGTTTGGCAACCAAGTAATTTGCAACAATGCTCCCATTTTTTGCCAGTTTACGCTTGATGGGGTTCCCCATTATTACACTCCCAGCAGCCAATATACCTTTTCGTGTGTGTATACCACGGCTCAGAACCGTTTAACCCCAGAAGTTACCTACAATCCAGGAACAGGCAACAGCACAACTTTTATGTTAACTATACCAGGCTCAACGCCTTCAACCTATTCGGTTGGGGGAAATCCTTTTAGCTACTCGTTTTTGGTCTTGGGAAACAATGGGCAAGATTACCTTTCGGTGATTTTAAACCAGGCTGGAAATACGCTAGGTCAAACCGTTTCTGGAAGCATTTCGAATACCACATTCCGAGATGCAGGTGGGGTTCAGCATACCCTTTCGAATTGTTCATTCCAGATGCCGGTTAGTCTTGTAAATTGAGCTTGGAATTTATGTGCATGAATGGCCTGTTTTGCCCGATTTTACCTTGGCTATGCAGGTTCCCATGAATTTACCAATGTTCTGGTCTAAATTACCTGCGGAAGGGTAGGCAGGCGTGCACGAATAATTCCGGCTAAATCAATTACTGTGGTGTAGGCTTGAAAGTCCCGGTCTAAATTATCTGAGAAAGTCCAGCTACGAGCGCAAAAAATTCGTGCATTCGTGGCTAAGTTCTCCGCGGCTGTGTAGGCAGTCCAGAATGAACAAAAATGGTTAGGCTTAACTCTTAATGCAACCACACCTTTTCGCTGCCTGCTTTTCCGTCCAAAGAAAAGCGGGCCACCATCAAACCAGACGCTTGCGAAGGAAGCTCCCAAAACTCGCCTTGGCTTACTTTTCCATTCTTCTGGAAAATTAGGCGACCTTGAAGGTCAAATAGTTCCAAGTGAACAGAGGCAGACTGATTCCAAGTCCAACGCCTTCCGTTTTGTTGAACCCAGTGTGTTAAATGGTTGTTCTCTGTACCTAGGTAATTGCAGTTTTGGGTAACGGCATCGGGCGAAGCATTGTTGATGGCCTGCAACACTGCTGCGGCAGGTTGGCCTTTCAGGAAATGGTCGAGCCATGGCCGCACTACTCGGAAGGTTCTTCGGTGTTGTTCGGCTCTGTTTGCGATGGTAGGAGGCGTTAAAAGCTCCCCAGCATCGCAGGCGGCATCGGCATTCATAAAATAGCAATGTCCTCCTCCTTGAATAGAAACCATCACTTTGCAATTGATCAGATTGTTGTAAATAGGTTGTTGGTGGGTAGCCAGCGGGGTAACTCCATCGGCGCTACCAATCATTAGGAGGCTGGGGGCAGTAACCTGGCTTGCGGCTCCAGCAGCCGAGGGATTGGTTTCGGCTGCCGCGAAGGTAACCGTGGTTTTGAAAAGAGTTGGGGCGTATGAGGCGGCGAGGAAGGTTGCTCCGCCGCCCATAGAATGCCCGCCGGCAGCCATTTCGGGAGCTACTTTGCCGAACAAATAAGAGTTGCTGTTTTGGTTTTCTTGTTGTATGCGTTGACCTAAGAATACCATATCGCGCCCAAGTGCCTCGTGAGAGGGTAAAAAGCCGGTTTCTGTTGAAGGCAATACCATAATATAACCAAGTGGGACAAGGCTATCAACCATGTTTTTATAGGGGCCTGTCCCAGTTAGGAATCCATGGCTCATAATTAAAATAGGGAATGGGCCGGGGGCTACCGCGCTACCCTGCCCTCCAGAAGTGCTGGGGTACCAAATGTCGAAGGTTACACTGCGGTTTCTTGAGGCATCTTGCCAAGTTTCACTGCGGTTACCAATGGAAAAAGGCTGGGCAAGTACCTGAAAGCCCAATCCGAAAAATAGAATAAGGAAGGAATAATTGGTTCTGTTTTTCATCACTCAATAGAATATAGTGTGTTCAGGGTTAATTTAATGTTGGAAGTGCTGCAAAACAGCCGCCACTTAACTTACGTATTGGAATTAATATCTTTTTTGGGGAAGCAGATTCACATGGCCTAAAAAGACTTTCGGCTTATTGTTGTTATCTACAATCCGTATTCGGTATACATACACCCCTTGGGCTAGGGTTTCGCCCGTGTTGCGGTCTAATCCATTCCAACCTTTGGCAGGATCATTACTGAAATACAATTCCTGGCCCCAGCGATCAAAAATCCACATTTGAAAGGTTCGCCAGTTTACTCCGTAGGCGGTAAACAATTCGTTTATCCCGTCGCTATTGGGGGTGAAGGCATTGGGAATATAAATGGAGGTTTCGTCTTTCACCCGAATCGGGAATTGTATGCTATCGCTGCATCCACTGGAATTGGTTACTACTAAAATACCGATGTAGTTGCCGGCTCTGTTGAAATAATAGGAGAAAACAGAGTCTGTGCTGGATGTTTCGCCAACAATGGTCCATTGTCGGCTCACGATATTTGATTGCGATGCATCAATGAACGTAACCAATGGATCAAGCATATTGGGATTTTGGGGGCTAAAAGTGGGGATGATTTGTGGTGTGGGAAGGACCACAAACGATTTAGTAATGGTATCAGAACAATTAAATGCGTTGGTAACGATTAAGGTTGCAGTAAAGGTTCCATTGTAGTAAACGGCGGTAGGATTGGCATCGCTGGTTGTAATTCCCCCGTCTAAATCCCATTGATAGGTTAGCAAGGTTCCGCTTCCGGGCTGACTTAGGTTAATAAAAGGGACCAAGGCAGGGTCGCAAAATGGGTCGTTGACCTGAAAATTTGCCACAGGGTCATGGTGAATGTGGATAATGACATTGTCTACTGCAACTTGGCCACAGCTGTCGGTAACCGTGATGGTGTAGGTAGTTGTGTCGGCGGGAAGTAAATTGGATCGGTTCAAGGTTGAAACTCCATCGGCCCATTGGTAGGTTAAAATAGGCCAGCCTCCAGCAGAGACAGGATTGATACCCACGGGCTGCCTTGGGCAATTAATGAAAAGATCGGGTCCTGCATTTACGTTCAACGAATCTAAATTTCGGATGGTTAGGGTGGCCGAGAAAGGGTCTAGCGTTCCATCGCATAAGGTATCTACAATTCCAATAATTAAAGTTTCATTGCCTTCCGCTATTCCATCTATAAGGGGACTGATGCTTATAGTTACCGTGGATTGGTTGGGAGCAAAGTTGATAAGGGGAGCAATTGCCTGGAAGTCTTGCCCGTTGCTGGCAGTTCCTGATATTTGTATGGGATAGGTTTTGGCTTGTGCAACAGAAATACTGCGTGAAATTTGCAAGGTGGCTGTTCCGCAACCTTCTATAACGCTGCTTGGTGAAAAACCAGCAAAACCAAACCCAGCCGTAACGGGTTCAATAAAATCTACAAACAACGAATCTGATTTTGTGATTCCACAGGTGTCGGTTACTGTAAATCGGACGTATCTATCTGAGGTTGGTCCATAAAAGTACGAGGTGGTTGTTGAGGCTCCATTGTCCCAATTAAATTGGTACCCTGGGGCTCCACCTGAATATTGGCCTTGCAAAAGATGTCCGTTGCAATCAATAACGGTATCGTTTCCTGCATTCACCTGCAAAGGTTGGTAATCGTCTAAATAAAAAGTAATTCCAGTGGAGCCAGAGTTGCAACCGCCTTGAATGTTGATGCTAATGGTTTCTTGACCTTCTGCCAAAAGGTCAAGAATGGGAATAATGTCTAGGGTGTCGGTAACCTGACCAGGAGCAAAAGTAATGGTAGTGGGTAGTTGTTGGTAATCGGTGCCGTTTGTAGCTGAGCCACCAATGGTAAGGTTTACAGTCAAAGCCTGGCTAATACCGGCTGTTCGGGTAATAATTAACTGGGCCGAACCACAACCTTCGGTCAAAATGGTGTCGCTGGCACTGGTTGTATTGTTGGCCACCGATAAAACCAGGTTGTTTGAACTGAAGCTTCCGGCCTCTAAAAATACAGCTGAATTTAAGGCTCCATCTATGATATCGGCCACAGCCAAGGTTATAGTATAGGTGGAGCATGGAACCACGCGCACTTCGGCCCACAAGGGAATGGTTGCCCCCCCAAAACCATGACCGTTGTTTTGGTTGCAATTGTCAACGTAATATTGACAATTGGTGCATGGTCCTGATCCACAAGCCCAAGATTGACCATTGTTCACCGAATTAATGGTTACCGGCTGGGTGGTGTTTGGAACCAAGGCAACATTGGTATTGGTGTAGTTTCCGCCCATTGGATTTGGCCCCGTCAAGAAAAATGCGAAAATGTCGTTGAATTGGGTGGTAACGTAATTGTTGTATTCCTTAGATGCAAAGACATACCGAAATCGAATGGTATCGCCCTGAGGAACAAAGTTGAAGGTCAACACCGCAGCATTGTTTGTATTGGCAAAATTACCGTAAATGGATTGGTAGTATGAAGACAATGGAGCCCAGCCTGGGGTTCCTGCGCTGACAATGTTCGCGTTTGGGAAAAATCCATTCGGAGGGTTGATCTGACCTGTCGACAAAACAATTCCATTGGTTAAACCAAGGTTGGAATTGTTGCCGTTGAATGCACCTATTTGGGTTATAGGATTTCCTTGGAAGGTTACATTGCTAACTAGTAAACCCTGACCAATAAGCGTATTTTGAACGTAATTCAATGGAGTTTGACCTGTTGAGGTAGTTACCTGCCCAAACGATAAAGGTGAAAATACCCCCGTCAAAAGGGCCATCAACAACGATGAAATTAAGGAGTAAAATCTTTTTCTATAAACTAAAAGCATAAAGTAAAGATAATTTTATTTTACTTATAATTCAAAAAATGAAATGCGCACCTGCCAAGGCCTTGTATGGGACATGGAATTAAATCATTTTGGGTTACATTTGAATTGATTTACTTTGTTAGCAATTCAAGGTAGGCATAAGACAATACCAATGCTATAAACGCTGTAAAGGGCAAAAGATATGAGTGGTTTTTTTACTGAGGCCTTGGTTGAATGCAGCCGAGGATTTATGGTACACCGGTGTTTGCCACAGGCAGAACGCACCAAGGCCATGGTATTGATTGTCCATGGCATGGGTGAACATCCAGGGCGCTACTCTGATTGGGCGGCCTCTTTCGGCAGCAATGGTATTGGCTCGCTGCGGTATGCTCAACAAGGTCATTCAGGAAGATTAGAATCGCAAGGACATTGCCATGGTATTGATTCGTTAATGGATGATTTAGCTGCCGTCCAATCTGAATTTGCCTTGGGAGTGCCTCTTTTTTTATTGGGCCATAGCATGGGAGGAGCGGTGGTGGCAAACTATATTTTGAAACGCAAACCCCAAGGAATTTCGGGCGTGGTTTTAAGTTCGCCCTATTTTGAATTGGCATTTGAGCCGCCTGCTTGGAAAATAGCCATGGCCAATTTGTTTTACGGCATATGGCCTAGGTTAACCCAGCCCACAGGCCTAAATGTGAACCACATAAGCCGCATTCCTGCTCAGGTTGAAAGGTATAAGAGCGACCCCGATATCCATGATAAAATGTCGGCTGCTTTTTTTCAAGCCATTCATCCTACTGGAAAATGGGCTTTAGGCCAAGCGAAAGATTGGACTATTCCGGTTTTGATTGGCCATGGATTGGCAGACCAAATAACCTCGGCACCAGCCTCGCAGCAGTTTTATAGGGGCTTAGATAGCAGCATTATTTGCAGGGGATTTTGGCCTGAGCACGGATTTCATGAGTTGCATCATGAGCCAGAACGCGAAGACTGGCTAAAAGTCCAAATTGACTTTATGCGTGATGTATGTTCAGTGTGCCATTTTCCCTTCTAATTAGCAGCTCCGCGTCTAAAATCATAGCTTAAAACCGCAACTCGGCAGTCGGGGGCATTGGGGTCAGCTGGGAAGGTTGCTTTTTTTGCCGCCTGCAAGGCCGATTCTTTAAGGGCCATAGAGGTGGCTGTACTTCCTTTGTAATAGGGGTCAGTAATACTGCCTACCTCTCCTCTTTTATTTATGCAAACTTTTAGTTTAACAATACCTTCAGCACCCGAAGAATTTGGCGCAGGGGGCAAAAATGCGGCATCTCCATTAACCAAGTAGCCTTCCCCAGGATAGCCTTTCCCTCCCGTTCCGCCGGTTCCCCCGCCGGGTCGGCCATCGGGACGGCCTTGATTACCGGTGCCCTGGGTTTGTCCGGAAGAGCCTCCTTTGCTGCCTTTCATGATGGCATCGAACTCATTGACCGGTTCAGGACTGGGTTTCTTATTGGGGCTAGGCCTGGTGTTTGGGCTGGGTGGGTTGGGCGTTTTTTTTGGCTGATCGTTTACCACAACATCCGATTCGGCATCAGAAGTCAAGTCTTGCTGCACAACTACCTCGGATGGTGGAGGATTGTTGGGGCTTACTTCAACCGGAATGGCCTCCCCAAATCCCGCTTCGTCTATGCCTAGGGCCATTTCCATTGCTCCCTGGTCTGGTTCCATCCGTTCGGCTTTCAAAGACAAGAGCAAAAGCAGGCAAAGAAGCCCCACAGAATAGGCTGCGACACCAAGGAGTCCACTGGCCCTGTTTTTCTTTTCTTTTTCTGGATTTAATGTGCTCATGAATAAGTATACGAACGATTCAGGAAAAGGTTCATCTTTTGTTACCTGGGCTGGTTATTAGGGTAATTTTGTATTTACCTTGAACCCAGACTAGGTCGGCCAATTCCACAAAATATTTATGGGGCACATTTTCATCAATGGCCAATTGAACTTTGGTGTCGGCTGTTGCAGGTCCAAGGGTTTCAATCAAAGAGGGTAGAATAGACTCTTTTGGAATGGGGTTTCCGTCTAAGGCATATTCCAGGTTTTCGCTTAGGGAAATAACGGGCATTTTATCTTGGGGTCGGGCATCGCTTGAACTCTTAGGCAGCGATACGTCCATGATGTTGTTGTTGGTTACCAGAGTGGAAAGGATAACGAAAAAGATCAACAACAAAAACACCAGGTCGGTCATCGACGACATATTGAATTCGACAGTGACCTTATTTCTGCTTTTCAGGCTCATGAGGGTTCGTTTAACAAATCCAGAAATTCAATGCTGCGGGCCTCCATTTTATACACCACCTTTTCGATGCTTGCCACCAGAAGGTTGTAAAATACAAAAGCAAGAATACCCACAACCAAACCGGCTACGGTGGTTACCATCGCTTCGTAAATTCCCCCGGCAAGGGCAGAAATAACGACGCCTTGGTCGGAGTTGGCCATATTGAAAAAGGCCTTAATCATACCAAGTACCGTCCCCAAAAATCCAAGCATAGGTCCAGCCCCAGCAACGGTGGCCAGCAAAGCAACGCTGCGTTCTAAACGGTAAACCTCCAGTTTGCCTGTATTTTCAATGGATGCAGAAATGTCCTGCAAAGGTCTTCCAATTCGGCTAATGCCTTTTTCTATCATCCTGGCAATGGGGCTATCGGTGCTTTTGCAAAGGGTAATGGCGGCATCGATCTTACCATTCAAAATGCAATCTCTGATGTTATTCATGAAATTGGCGTCTTCTTTTCCTGCCTTTCGGATGGTCATCATGCGTTCCACAAAAATATAAATGGCCAACATGCTCATCAGCAGCAGGGGGATCATGATCCAGCCCCCTTTGATAGCCAGATCCATAATCGAAATGGTTTTTGGGTTTGCAGCGGCATCGGCAAAGGCCGAGGTTGCTTCGGCGGTGGTTGCTGTTTCAACTTGTAGAAAAAAGTTCATAATCGTAGGCGATGGGTTAATGAGTGAAAGTTAAAGAAGTTTTTTTAAAGCAATTTCGAAAGCGGTTTCGGTTAATCCTACTGTAGCAATGGGTTTTAGGGTATGAATTTCTTGAAGAGCCTTTGCTATGGTATCGCTAACGTCTTTGAAAATGGCTTCGTCTTGAACGCTAGGGTTTGCGCTCATAAGGTAAGCAAAGACCCTAGCCATGCCGCAATTGGCAATAAAGTCAGGAATAAGGGCTACCTGTTGGTCGACCGAACTGGTTATTGGCCCCATAAAGATTTCTGAATCTGCGAATGGGACGTTGGCCCCGCAAGAAACGACCTCTAATCCGGCACCGATTAAACGTTGGCATTGGTCTTGATTTACCAACCTAGAAGCCGCAGCGGGGATGAAAATTTCGGCACCAATATCCCAGATTTCTTGATTAATTTGGTCAAAGGGTTTTAGTTCTGTTGAATTTAGGGCGTTTCCTTTTTTATCAAGAAAGAGTTGACGGATTTCAGAAAAGGAAAAGCCATCGGGGTGAATCAGTCCCCCATTTCGGTCTAAAATTCCAACAATGCGGACCCCATTTTGAGACAAATAATATGCAGCTGCGGAGGCCACATTTCCCCAACCTTGAATGATGGCTCGTTTTCCGGCCATGTCTTTGTTCCAAATTCGATAAAAGTGGAAAACGGCTTCGGCCACCCCATACCCCGTAATTAGGTCGGCCACGCTAAATTTTCTAAGCGGGTTTGGGGTAAATCTGGGGTCTTCAACCAGTTTTGAAACCCCCACCCTAAGGTTGCCCACTTTTTGGATTTTTTCATTTTGCCTTGGGGTAAAATGACCAGCCACAACCCCTTCTTGTGGGTGCCACAACCCAAGGTCTTGTGTGATAGGGATTACCTCGTGGATTTCATCCACATTTAAATCGCCACCTGTTCCATAATAGTTTTTAAGGAGGGGCAATACAGCCCTGTACCAGCGACGCAAAACATCTGTTTTTTTGGGGTCGTCCGGGTCAAAATTTATGCCCGATTTGGCTCCACCAATGGCAGGTCCTGAAACCGAGAATTTAATCTCCATGGTTTTTGCCAACGATTCAACCTCTCGACGATCAAGGCCTTTTCGCATGCGTGTTCCCCCACCCGCCGCTCCCCCTCTAAGGGAATTGATTACCACCCAGCCCTCTGCTCCAGTCTCGGAAGCTATCCATTCAAAAACCAATTCTGGTCGCTTATTTTCAAAGGCTTTTAGTAGCTCCAACATAGCAAAATGGTTTGGGTCAAAGGTATGAATTTATCTGAAGGCTTATATTGTGGTGCTGCCGAATCCTCCTGATCCACGCTGGGTCTCTGACAGGTCATTGGTAGGTTTCCACATGACTTTGGTGTAGGGGCATACCACCATTTGGGCGATGCGTTCAAGGGGCTCAATACCCACAGGTTCTTGGCCATGATTTATTAAAACAACGCCTATTTCTCCGCGGTAGTCGCTGTCGATGGTTCCGGGCGCATTCAAAACCGTTACTCCTTTTTTTAGGGCCAATCCACTCCTAGGCCGAATTTGCGCTTCAAATCCAAGGGGTAATTCAATGAGTAAGCCGGTGCGAACCAACCTTCGTTCGCCTGGAAACAGAGTAATGGCTTCCTCTAAATAGGCATGCAGATCCATTCCTGATGCTCCTTCGCTGGCATAATAAGGGATGGGTATTTGGGGGTCAAGGGTTTTAATGCTAACCATTAGGTTTTCCATTTGGCTGAAAATTGCTTTTTTAGATTAGGAAATTCGGTTAAAAGAGCGAAAGCGACAAATGCGGTCCACATAATAAAACCGAATCCCAACCGCAAGGCCGGTGTTGTGGAGTCAAAAAGGCGGTGCACCAAATAGAGCAGTACCGACAGGCCTAAATACACGGCAATTCGTTTTAAGTTGTAAGGAATGGGATATTCTTTTAGCCCCCATAAATACGACAAAACCATCATGGTTCCGTAGGCTGCAAGGGTGGTATAAGCGGAGCCAACAAATCCAAAGTAGGGAATTAGGGCGGCATTTAATCCTATGGTTATAGCGGCGCCGATGACCGAAAAAATAGCCCCATATTTGGTTTGGCCGCTTAATTTGTACCACATGGATAGGTTCATGTAAATGCCCAAAAAAATATTCGCCAACATAATTACCGGAACAATGCTCAACCCTTCCCAGTAGCTTGAATCTCTTAAAAAGTGCTTGAAAATATCAAGATGGAGCACGACCATTAAAAATAAGACCGAACAAAAGGCCACAAAATAATTCATAACGCTCGCATACATTTCTTTGGCGTCGTTTCGGTTTTGTTGGCTGAAAAAAAAGGGTTCGGCAGCGTACCTGAATGCCTGAATAAAGATGGTCATTAAAATGGCTAGTTTGTAGCAGGCCCCATATACTCCCACTTGATGCATAGCGTCTTTTGGGCTAAGGGGTAAAATGTACTTTAGCATCAAAACATCTAGGCGTTCGTTTAAAATGAAGCCAAGACCAGCCACCAGCAGTGGGGCCGAATACGTTAGCATTTGTCGAAGCAAACGAGCATCCAAATGCAGGCGGCCGGTTTTCAAAAAAGGAATGCACAACAGGAGTTTGACTCCCGAGGCGATCAAATTGGCAAGGAAAATATAGCCCACGCCAATTTCAGGATTGAATTCGAGCAAGCCCCAGCCTTCAAATGGCGAAGCATTCCCCGATAGGTAAATGTCTCTTCCCCATTTTAACCAAAATAGATTTAGGCCGATGTTAACTCCAATATTAACCAAGGTAATAATGCTGAATAACCCCGGCCTGCCTTGAAGCCTTAACCAGGCCATGGGCAAACTGCTTAAAGCATCAAATCCGATGATTAAACCCAACCAAACGACGTATTCAGGGTGGCCTGGATAGTTCATAAGCTCGGAAACGAAGGAGCTGTTTGGAAAAAGAAAAATCCAAAAGCAGGCAGTGGTGAGCAACAAAGAGGCCGCAGCGGTTGAGAAAACCCGTTTGGGCTTGTCGTTTTTTTGTGCAAAATGAAACAAGGCCGTCTCCATTCCGTAGGTCAAAACAATCAGCAGAATGGCTATGTAGGAATAGGCCTCAGAGTAAGTGCCAAAGGCTTCGGCTGCAAAGATACCTGTGTAAAGAGGGGTTAGCAGGTAATTTAACACCCGCCCAAGAATCGTTCCCAATCCATAAACCGCTGTTTGCCCAGCCAGTTTTTTTAGTAAGGGAGAACTCATGCGGCTGGATTATTTCCCCATTTGAAAAACAGGGGGCAATCCTTCTTTGGTTGTATAACCGGCAGGAAGACTCAAGGCATTGTTAGGAAGTTCTTTCAGGTCTTTTAATTGGGTAACCACCATTTCCATTTTAAAGTTGCCCATGCCTGGGATGGGCAGTGCCGTAACGATTTTCATGGGGAATCCCTCAATATTTACCTTGGGGGTGTTCATGCCCATATTGCTAATGGGTCGTGCTGGGGTTAATTGAGTGGTGGTCCAATAGGTAGAGGTTATCACCATATTTTCAACCTTCATTTCTACCTCGTACGATTGGCATGGATATCCCATAATCATCATTTTGCCTTTCCCTTTTTTAACCACGGGTTTGATGTCGTCGGTTTTGGGCATTTTGTCTTCGCTGCTAGAATAAATTGTTTTGGTGTCGTGAAGTATAAAATAGGTTTTTCCGGAGCTATGGTCTGTGAGCATGTCGCCAAGCATATCGGCCTGCATGCCACCCTCCATTCGCGTTAGGCTTCTTTTATTGCTAACAATTGATTCGCTTGCTTTGGGCAACATGCTTTCCATTCCCGGAAGGCTTTCTGGATAGGTTATTTCGTACCGAATTAAACCCTCAAAAGTGGTTTGGGCAAATGAGGTAGAGTAGGCGAGCAAGAAAAAAATGAGTCCAAATGTAGTGCGCATAAAAGGAAATTTTAGGGTAAAAATAGGTAGAATTCAGTTTTGCCGTCTTAGGGTTTCCAAGCTAAGCTTTGTGCCATTCGCTCGATGTCTTGGTTTAAATAGGTAAGTATAGGAGCGATGCTGTCGTAATTTGCGGCATAATTAAAGTAAAGGCTACCACGAACAAAATGTTGGGAGGAGTCGGTCAAGTAAAATTGAACGGGGGTTGCCACCGGACCTTCAAGGTGGTAAATGCGTCCATAGACCTTTCTTTTTGAATCAGAAATAGTTTGTTCTTCTATGCCTTCCGCCATGGTTACATGGCCTTTGTAAACCTGTTGGTTGGCCTCGTCCAACAATTCAGCCAAGTTTTTATTCACAGGCAGGTAGGTCAAATAAATGGTGCTGCGAAAATCGGGATAATCAATGTTTAACCAGATTCCGCCTGGAAATTCGGGGCGTTCGGTAGCAGGACGGATGCTGGCAACCTGAGCTATTTCAAATTGAAAGGGAGCTTGCAACTGCAAGGTCTTAGAAGATTGGCTTGGCAGTTCAATAAGGGGGTAGCCCATGGGTTTGGGTTGTGGTACGTCTGTATTGCAGCCAATCAATGAAAGGCCAAGAATACAGGCTAAAAAGGAAGGCGCTATTCCGGATTTGAAATCATGCCTCTTTTTTAGGGTAACCTTAACCCGTTTTATTCTGCGTTGGTCGGCCGATTCTACGCAGTATTCGATGTTTGGGGTATCGATTTTGATGCCTTTGGCTGGAAGTTTTTGGTGCAATTGAAGAAGCAAGCCTGCGATGGTATCGGCTTCTTCTGCCGCAGGCCCAAGTGATTCAAAGGGGATGTCTACAATTCGGCACAATTGAATGAGAGTGGTTTTGGCTTCGAATACAAAGGTGTGGTCGTCTAACTTAGAATAGACGATTTCTTCATCGTCGAATTCATCGTTTATTTCTCCTACAATCTCTTCAATGATGTCCTCAAGGGTGATTAATCCGGAACAACCTCCGTACTCATCTACCACAATAGCCATGTGCATCTTTTTTAATTGAAATTCCTTTAAAAGGTCATCGATGGGTTTGTTTTCTGGCACAAAAAACGGCTTACGTACAAGGCGGTTCCAATTGAATTGGGCGTCTTCCGACAGAAAGGGGATTAAGTCTTTTACATACAAAATGCCCGTTACCTGGTCTAAGGAACCATTGTAAACAGGAATCCGGGAATAGCCGCTGCGAAGAATCACATCTAAAACCTGTTTGAAGGATTTTTTTAGTTCGATTCCCACAATGTCGGTTCGGGGTTTCATGGTTTCGCTGCTGGTAATTTTCCCAAATTCAACGATGCCCTTCCAGATTTTACGTTCTTCGTCTGATATTTCAACTCCTTCAGCCATGTCTATCACTGCCGAAAGCTCTTCGTTGCTTAAGGTTTGGTTCCCTTTTGTTGCTTTCCCCGTAATGAGACGGCCGCTCAATAGGAGAAGGCTACCCAAAGGGCGCGTAACTACTCCGGCAATGCTTAATGGGGTTGACATAAGTACAATAATCCCTTTGGATTGATGGGTTGCTAAAATTTTAGGCAATATTTCGCCAAAAATCAAGATTATGGTGGTGACGCCAAGTGCTTGAAAGGCAAATTGCAACCAGGCGGGCCAATCCGACATAAACGGCAAGCCAGAACTGGTTAAAGAAGCAATTAATACGATTAAGATGTTGGTAAAGTTGTTCGCAATTAAGATGGTTGCCAGCAAGCGGTTTGGGTGCGCCAATAGGTGGCTAGCTTTTTTAAAGGCTGCGGGATGACTAAACTCAAGTTCTTCCATGGTTTTGGGAGAGGCCCCAAAAAAGGCAACTTCAGAGGCTGAAATTAAACCAGAAACAATAAGTAGGGGCAGGAGAACCAGTGCGGTTTCCAGGGGCAAGCTGCTGTAACTTAAAGGGTCTTCCAATGGAGCTGAATTTTAGAATCAAATCGGAACATCGTGCTCGGTAGGCGATCCTGACGGAGGAGTGCCTTGGCTGTAGCTGTCCGTTTTTTTGCTTTCAAGCATGGTAAGCTGGTCCACTTCAATCTCGGTGGTGTATCTTTTTTGCCCGTCTTGTTCCCAAGAACGCGATTTAATTCGTCCTTCTACATAGATTTTGTGCCCTTTTTTAAGGTAAAGCTGGACAATTTCGGCCAGCCTGCGTCGAAAAACAAGGTTGTGCCACTCCGTGCTTTCCACGGGTTCCCCGTTTTTGTTTTTGTACGACTCGGAGGTTGCTAAAGATACCTTTGCTTGTTTGGTTCCATCGGGGAATTCACGAACCTCTGGGTCTTTACCCAAATTGCCAACTAAAATTACTCGGTTTACAGAACCTGACATATCTCTACTTTTAATTTGGTAAAGCTACAAAAAAACAAGAATGATTGTTCAAGTGCCCAATGCCTTAGCGTTGAATCCGTACTCAACGTTATTAAGGGGGCGTAGCCAGGGGCAGAGAAAAACGGAAAGTACAACCCTTTCCTGGGAAAGAATGAAATTCCAAAGAACCTCCCTGCTGTTGTATAAACTTTTTAGCGATTTTCAAACCAATGCCCGAGCCATGTTCGTTGTTTGTACCGAAAGAGGAATTAAACGAATTTTCGTTTAAAAGCGTCCCTGAAAATTCCTTTGGAATTCCGAGCCCAAAATCTTGAATTTCGAAGAAAACTAAACCCTCCCTGGGGATTGAACGAATCAAAATTCGTTCATTTTTATGGCTAAATTTTATGGCATTGTGCAGCAAATTCCGAAATACTATTCCAAGAAGAACCTTATCGGCATAAACAAATCGGGCATTCAGTTCTGTTAAATCTACCTTCAGGGATTTGAAGTCAATGGCCTGCTGAAGGGAGTCGATTTCATTTTTCACCAGGAGAAATGCGTCAATCTGTTCAGGGAAAAAGGCCAGGGCGCCTTTCTGAAAACCGGCCCAGTGAAACAAATTTTCAAGCAGGTTTAGGCTGTTTTTTGCCATATTTTCTTGAGCGCTCAGCAAAGCCTGCCAGTCTTTAGAAGCCAGATGGCTGTTGTTTTTCGTGGATGCAGACATCTGCATGATGGACAACAAAGGGGCTTTCATGTCATGAGCCAAGACAGTGAAAAACAGGTCTTTTGACGTGTTTAGGTGCCGGAGTTCTTCCTCTATTTTTTTTTGCTTATCAATATCAATTTGGGTGCCTACGGTACGCAGAGGTTTTCCATCGGTGGCCCATTCCACCGCTTTGCCTTGAATTCGAACCCATTTCCACTGGTTTTCGGCGGATTTTACCCGGTGAATGCTGTCAATATCTGTGCCGTTTTTGGCGCTTAACGCGCTTAAATCTTGGCGGAACGAATTTTGATCGGAGGGGTGGATTTGTTTTTCCCAATCTTCAAGGGTCAATGGTTTTTTCGTGTTGTTTAATCCCAACATCGAAAAGCCTTCTTTGTTGAATTCAACCTGGTTGGTTTCCATGTTCCAATCCCACAATCCCGTACCTGCATTTTCTAGGGCCATGGTCAGGCGAATTTCGCCCAATTTCAATTCGGTTCGGATGTGTTCTCTTTCGTAGGCGGCCGAAATAATACCCGAAAGGGAGCGCAGCAATTCTAGGTCCTCTAAAGCCCATGCTCGGTTCTGGGTACATTCATCAAAACCAATAAATCCAAAGCGGCGTTCAAATTTTTGGAGAGGGATAATTAGGATGGATTTAATGCCTTGAGGAGCGAGAACGGCCAGAAGGTCCTCGGGAAGTTCGCGGTGGATATCGGTCGAGAAAATGCGCCCATCTCTGTCTAAAATGGCATTCCAGTTGGGTATGTACTCATAAGGAACGTCCTGCAAATAATCAATTTGAGGTTCTATTTTTTCGTTGCACCATTCGTAGGTGTTCGAGGTGGAGCTGCCGTCGGGGCTGTCTTCAAAAATATAAATGCGGCTCACACCGGCGTCATTCCCAATCCATAGAAGGGCTTGGTTGATTTGTTCAGAAAAGGCTTTATTGGCTAAAAACAACTGAGCGACATCGGCCAATAAGCGCTGCCTTTGAACGGAACGGGAAGGAAGCATGTTCTCGGATTTTTGATGAACCGAATCGGCAGGCATTTTTGAATGTATCGCTTGGGTTGATTCAAAGGTACTATTCTGCCGGCAGAAAGCTATTCAATGAATCCGTTTTCTTTAAGTAAAGAAAGGCTTTTGCTGTTTTTGGGAGGCTGACCAAAAAAGCCTTGGCTTGCCTTCGTTTGCAGCGCAAGAAAAAAGGTCTTGAGGATTGCGGGCGGGATTGAGCAGCGGTAGCACGCAAAGCCGGCGGTTTAGGGGCCCGCGAGCCGCGCAGGCGACTTTAGGAGCCCGCGCAAGGCCGCTGGGCCCCAAACTGCAGGCTGCGGACTACCCGCGAAAGCCCGAAACCCGCCCCCCAAAAAAAGAGCCCTGTTTCAAAAAAAACCCATGGTTTTGCACAATACAATGTTGATTTTACTTTGCGGAAAGAAAAATTGTTCCTATTTTCGCACCCCGATTAAAGATTTAAAGTACTTGAGCCGTGGATACACTGAGTTATAAAACCGTTTCGGTAAACAAGCAAAACTCCTCTAAAACATGGGTTTTGGTGGATGCTGAGAATGAAATTTTAGGCCGCCTAGCTAGCCGCGTAGCCATGATGCTGCGGGGTAAGCATAAGCCTTCGTTTACCCCTCATGCCGATTGCGGCGATCAGGTTATTGTAATCAATGCAGAGAAAGTGCGTTTGACAGGACAGAAAATGGACGTCAAATCGTACCGCCGGCATACCGGTTATCCGGGTGGGCAGCGCGAGCCGTTGATTGCCGATATCATGAAGAAGAAGCCTGAATTTCCTATTGAAAATGCGGTGAAGGGTATGCTTCCTAAGACCAAATTGGGAAGAGCTCTGTTGGGCAATTTGAAGGTGTATGCCGGCGGCAGTCATCCCCACGAGGCTCAGAATCCTCAAACCATCAACTTAAACGACATTAAGTAAGTTTTATGAGTATTTTAAACACTTCAGGCCGCCGTAAAACATCGATTGCGCGCATTTACCTGAAAAAAAACGGAAAAGGCGATTTCAAAGTAAACCACCGAGATTACAAGGAATATTTTCCGACTTCTACGTTGCAATACAAAATTACCCAAGCCTTTGAGGTAGCCAACGAAAATCCTGCGGCCTATGACCTTAAGGTAAATGTGGCTGGCGGTGGCATCAACGGACAAGCTGAGGCTATCCGTTTGGCCTTAGCCAAAGCGTTGGTTGGTGAAAATGAAGAGATTCGAAGCGATTTGCGCACCCATGGGTTGCTTACCCGCGATTCTCGCATGGTAGAACGTAAAAAGTTCGGCCGCAAGAAGGCACGTCGCCGCTTCCAGTTCTCTAAACGTTAATGGGATTTATACACGTATGTCAAAAATTACTGTACAACAACTTCTAAACGCCGGGGTTCATTTCGGCCACTTGCGCCGCAAATGGAATCCACAAATGGCTCCATATATCTTTATGGAGAAGAACGGCATCCATATTATTGACCTGAACAAAACGGTAGTTCATCTAGAAGATGCCGCCAATGCCTTGAAGCAAATGGCGCGTTCCGGCAAAAAGATTTTGTTCGTTGGCACCAAGAAACAAGCCAAAGACATTATTGCCGATAAAGCCAAAGGCTGCGATATGCCCTATGTAACCGAGCGTTGGCCAGGTGGTATGTTGACCAATTTTCAAACCATCCGCAAAACCGTGAAAAAAATGTCGCGGTTGGATTCAATGGTAAAAGACGGCACGGCCGAAACCCTTTCTAAAAAAGAACGCCTGGTTTTGGATCGTACCAAATCTAAATTGGAAAAAGATTTTGGGTCTATTGCCGATTTGAACCGCTTGCCAGCGGCCATTTTCATTGTTGACATCAAACGCGAACACATTGCCGTGGCCGAGGCCAAGCGCCTGAACATTCCTACCTTCGGAATGGTGGATACAAATTCCAATCCAAACGAGGTGGATTTCGCTATTCCAGCCAACGACGATGCTGCCGACAGCGTTGCGTTGATTCTAGATTATGTTACCCAAGCCATTCGCGAAGGCTTGGCCGACCGCAAAGCCAGCAAAGATGCCGATGAAGACGAGGATTCTGACAACGTAGCCGTTGAAATGCTTGCGGCCTCGACCGAAGCTGTGGCCGTTGAAGCTGCTCCTGCCGAGGTTGTAGCTGAAGTTGAAGTTTCTGCTGGCGAAGAAACGGCGACCAATACCGAAACCGAATCAAACGATTAAATACAAATTCCCGTGTCAATTACAGCCTCTGATGTAAACAAACTCCGCCAACAAACCGGAGCTGGTATGATGGATTGCAAAAAAGCCTTGGTTGAAGCCGAAGGCGATTTTGAAAAGGCCATTGAAATTCTACGCAAAAAGGGCCAAAAGGTAGCGGCCAACCGTTCAGACAGAACAGCTACCGAAGGCTTTGTCTATGCTCATACCGACGGAAACAAGGGTGTGCTTATTGCGCTGAACTGCGAAACCGATTTCGTAGCTAAGAATGAGGAGTTTGTAGGTTTTGCAAAAGAGGTGGCCGCTTTGGCTCTAAATCATCAATGCGATTCAATCGACAGCATCAATGCTGTTGGCATGGCCGATGGCCGCACCGTACTTGACCACATCACCGAAAAAATTGGAAAAATTGGTGAGAAAATTGAAATTGGTGTATGCCGTTTTTTGACGGCGCCCGAATTGTTTGGGTACAACCACCCCGGCAACCGGGTGGCCACCTTGGTGGGTTTGAACCAAACCGGTTCTGATGCCATTGCCCAAGCTGCCAAAGACGTTGCTATGCAGGCAGCCGCTATGGCCCCTGTTGCTCTTGATAAAGAAGACGTTTCTTCTGAGACCATTCAAAAAGAAATGGACATTGCCATCGACATTTTACGCAACGAAGGCAAGCCCGAAGATAAAATTGAAATGATTGCCAAAGGCAAACTTGAGAAATTCTTTAAGGAATCAACCCTGTTGAATCAGGAATTCATTAAAGACAACAAGCAAAACGTAAGGCAGTATCTGCAGTCGGTAGATAAAGGCCTGACGGCCACCGCTTTTCATCGATATTCTTTGCAATAATGTAGAAAAGAGAAACTTGGGTTTCTCTTTTTTTTTATCCCTTATCCTCATGAAGTACAAGCGCATCCTTTTAAAACTAAGTGGAGAGTCCTTAATGGGTTCTAAATCGTTTGGCATTGAGCCTGAAATGCTTTCGGTGTATGCCCGGCAAATTAAGGCCATTCACGATGCCGGTGTTGAGGTGGCTGTGGTGATAGGCGGGGGCAATATTTTTCGGGGCATCAACGCTGTTCAAGGGGGCTTTGACCGGGTGCAGGGCGATTACATGGGCATGCTGGCCACTGTAATGAATGGCATGGCCTTGCAGTCGGCGCTTGAAAACATGAAGGTGCATACCCGATTGCAAACGGCCATTGAAATGAAAGAAATTGGCGAACCTTTTATTCGTAGAAGGGCCGTTCGCCACCTGGAAAAACGGAGGGTAGTGATTTTTGGGGCTGGAACGGGCAATCCATACTTTACCACCGATACAGCCGCTTCGCTGCGGGCCATCGAAATCGAGGCCGATGTGATTTTGAAAGGCACAAGGGTGGACGGCATATATTCCAGCGACCCCGAGAAGGATCCTTCTGCCACCAAGTACGATCGGATTAGCTTTGACGAAGTAATACAGAAGGGCCTGAATGTGATGGACTTAACTGCGTTCACCTTGTGCAAAGAGAACAATTTGCCCATCATCGTATTCAACGCGAACCAAGAGGATAATTTATTTCGTTTGGTGCAGGGCGAGACCTTGGGCACGCTGGTTAGCGCCTAATTTTTTCCGATTTTTTTGAGGGGCGGCTGCGGGCTTTCGCAGGTAGTCCGCGGTTGCCGAAAGCCTGGCCCAGCTGGTTTGCGGGGGCTCCTAACGTCGCCTCCGCACCTAGCGGGCCCGGCTTCGGCACCCTTGCGGGCAACCTTGCTCAATCCCTGCCGCGGGGCCAACTCACTATTTGTAGGGACCTGTTTTAAAGATACTATATGTATAGGAGTGGTAGTGCTTTGCTTTTTGAGGGGCAATTGGAACATAAAAGGGCAAAGGCCCTTTGCCAGCAAATCCTTTACGTGAAAACAAAAGGCGGTTATCGGACGTAAAACCGTAGTCGCCCGAAGAATTTTTGCCCTGAAGTTAAGGCCGCGTTGCTGTTGGTCGATATTCCCCCATTGGCGCTGTACATCAGTTCGTGGCCGGGGTCGTAGCTATTGAATGAGCGGGTGCCGCAGCCTGAATTGGGTTGGTTGTATTGAAAAGCGGCCACCACCATGTTCATGGCATAGGCAGGCGAAGTTTGTACGTTCAGTACATATCCATTTCCCCAGCTGCCTCCCCAGCCTGCATTGTCGGTGTTTTTTCCGGAAATGGTAAATCGGTGTCCTGTATTTAAAGTGATGGCATTGCCGTGCTGGGAACCGTGGTCATATTGGCTGCTTGAGCTCCCCGATGAGGTAAGGTTGTTGTAGGTCCAACTGTTGTTGCGGGTTCCGGCGCCGCTGTAGATTATGCTTCCGTTGTTGTCGATCAGTTGAACCATAATTTCAGAGCCCGACCAGTTGGCCATGGTCCAATCTACGGCCCTATCGAACCAGTTGTTGTTGGCTGGGCAAGCCAAGTCGATGTTGGCTGTATTTACAAAGGTAACGGCTTCTGTCCAGCCGCCGTTCAAGGTGCTCATGTCGCAATGCACACTTACAGGAGCATTTCCTCCCGGTCCATCGGGGTCAATGGTGTAGCTGCCTGAGGTAGCATTGGGATTCGCCTGTTTGATGGCAAGGCAGCTGATGGGGTTCCCGGCCGAGACGGTAATGGATTGTGGGGCACTAGAGCCGCAGGTGTCGTTGGCCGTCACGGTGATGGCTCCGCTGCCGGTGGTAAAATTGACGGTAATGGCCGTGCTGCCTTGGCCAGAGGCGATGGTTGCCGAGTTGGGAACGGTCCAGGTGTAGCTGCTTGCACCGGGAACGGCGGCGATGGAATAGGCCACACCTTGTTGGTTTTGATTTACTAGACTGGGTCCGGTGATGGAGCCTGGCGCATTAAGCAAAGGGACAACCACCACCAACTGCGACAGGCTGTAGGCTGTTCCACAGCTTGTATCTATGGCTCGGAGCCGGTAGAATTGGTCTGGGCCTTGGCCTGGCAGCGTTTGGGTATGCGATGCCGAATTGGCATTCGGAATATCGGTCCAGCTGTAGTTGTCGGTCGAAACTTGCCACTGAAGCAAACCATTTTGTCCGGTGGTGTTCATGATGAGTTGACTGCCACCGCAGGCCGTGTCTTTAGAAAAACTAAGTAGTCCTGGTTGGGCTCCGCATTCGCAGCCAAAGGAATTCCAAAAGGTGCCACCGAATACCTCAAAACAGCGAATGTCCGTATTATATATAAGGAGTCCTTGAGCTGGGTTTTGAATGGCTTGGCGTTGAACTGTGCTTAAGCGGGGAAGCAAGAGGCCTTTGGTGGTGTCTTTCATTTCCAATAAAGAACTGGCATGTGGAGTGTTGGTGTTGATGCCAACAGATTGGCTAAAGGCTGAAGAGCATAAACCAAAGAAAACAAACAGAAACAGAAGGCGCATGGTCGAATTGTATATGCTTAAAGGTAGTGGTTTTTTGAACTTAAGGGGGCAATTTTGCCCTGAAATCAAAATTGTGGCTAAGCCCCAACGCTATTTTAATGGTTGTTGATGTTTGGGCGGCGTAGAAGCCAAATACCCCCTGGTTTGAATGGGCAGTCTTCTGGGCTTGTCTTTTGCCTATAATTTTAAATATGTGCGTAAACAAAAAACAAACAACGGATTTTTCCTTCGTTAATGACCTTAAAATAAAATCGGTTTTTCCAGATTTTTAGGAATTATTCTTGGTCTTTCAATTTTGTTTGAAGCCTCATTTGTACTTTTATAAACACACAAACAATTGTAAATCAATTTTTTAAAAATATTTTTTAGAAAATAAACATGCGATTGTTAATATTTAATTTAATTTTTTTAACTTGGCAACCTGTAAACTATCGTAAATCAAAACCACAACTTTCATTAATCTAATCGTTAACAAAATGTCTATGAAGAAAGGAATTACTCTTCGACGTTGGTTCAATCAACTCTCGCTCCTTGCAGCGTTGATGGTAGGAACCATTGCCATGGCGCAATGTCCGACGCCTTCGGCTTTAAGTTCGGCGGCTACCTGCGGTCAGGCGGCCACCCTTACGGCTTCTGGTTCAACGGGTCTGTACCGCTGGTACAATCAGCCCAGTGGCGGTTCGGTGCTTGGCACCGGCGCATCGTTTACCACTC
>Ga0194129_10000733_pt1 | contig 60063 bp, 62 predicted proteins | sample TA2KigCa35mmetaG_FD_150862 | JGI IMG/M metagenome (GOLD analysis project Ga0194129, IMG submission 150862) | Freshwater microbial communities from Lake Tanganyika, Tanzania - TA2015038 Kigoma Deep Cast 35m | ecosystem: Environmental > Aquatic > Freshwater > Lake | place: Tanzania: Lake... | reverse complement strand
TTTACCATATACACTATACCTCCACCTCCACCTGCTCCAGGTTCGTGTATTCCTCCTGTTATTCCTGATGAACCACCGCCGCCAACTATTAATATATCACAAAGTGTATCTTCGTCAAATACAATTGTATAAGGTTCTTGTGTATTCGCTCCTCTTTTATGTTTAAAAGTATAAATATATGGAGTTCTTTGTGGAGTTACAAGAGATGTAATAACCGGTTCCATTGTCAATAATTTATTATTTGAAGCCATTGGATCTAATTTATATCTAATTATAACAATACCTGAGCCTCCATTGCCGCCTAAATTAGAACCACCATCACGAATAGCACCACCACCGCCACCAGTACCATTTATACCATTTTTACCTCTTCCTATACCATCACCATTACCTCCGCCACCAAATAAACTTGCACCGCCATTTCCATATCCATCATTAGCGTCATCAGCGCCACTACCTCCTCCTCCAGCAAACCACCCATTATCTCCAATAGAAGATGAAAATTGTTGACTAAAAACAAAAGTACCAACTCTATCAATACCAAGACCGCCATTTTGTCCTGTAGTATTACTTGATGAAGTAGCACCAACACCACCCGCACCACCACCACCGCCACCAGGAAAAGACGTTGAACCTCCGCCTCCATGTCCTCCATCTTCACCAAATTGATTAATTATTGCCGGAGACACAACCCCTATTTGTATTTGTGATTTTTGTGTTTGTACTCCATTTACAAATTGCCATCGCCCTCCTCCACCACTACCACCATTTGTTGCATTCACCATTTTACCCCCTCCTCCACCTCCTCCATTTGCCGTAATTACTATTGAATTATCCGATTTTATAAAGGTTGAATTATATCCTGTATCTCCATTTGTTTGTGGTATTCCGCCAGCTCCTCCTTTTCCAACATTTATTGTGAAAATACCAGACAATGAAATATTTTGAACTAAAACTAATCCTCCAGCACCTCCTCCTCCAGCATCTTGTTGTCCACCACCACCTCCACCTGCAACTAATAATATATCACAAGTAGTATTTTGAGAAAATGTTTTTGTGTATGATGTTTGATTTCCAGACCCTAAATAGTCATATTTTTCAATAACATAAATAATACCATCAGCACCAGTATATATTTTTGGTAAAATTTCAGCAATATATCTTATTATAACTATGCCCGAACCTCCACTTCCTGCTGGTAAATCCGGGTCCTGAGTATAAGCATTTCCTCCTCCTCCGGAACCTGTATCATTTCTACCATTAGTTGCTTCACGCAGATATCCTTGAGCATCTGAACCTCTTACTCTACCGCTTCCTCCTACACCATTACTCCCTCCATATCCCTTTGTCATTAGATTTAAATTTGTTTGATATTGACTAGCACCACCGCCGGCAGCATATATTACATTATTACCTGTTATGTTTATCGCAACACCATCATTTCCATTTGTTGCATCTATAGAATTAATATTACCAGCACCTCCACCACCTCCACCTTGAAAATCAGAAGATACTGTTGTATTTTGTCTTCCAGCTTTGCCGCCTACGACATAACTTGTACCATTCCATAATGTATTTCCCTGTGTAGCAGAACCTGCTGTTCTCACACTATAACTAGGATTATTTTCAGAACATCCACCACCACTACCTCCATTTCTTCCATTTATAGTAGCATCAGCAAAATAAATACCTCCTCCGCCACCACCAAAACCTCTTAAATTTTGATTTGCTGTTCCCATAAGCATAGACACATCTGTACCATTTAATTGTATAAAACTATCTTTCCCATCTTGGTCTGCACCAACTGTCCCTTGTCCATCTGTTAAGAGTGGCAATCCAAGACCTCCTTTACCAACACCAATAGTATATGTTCCAGCATTTAAAGTTTGATTAATAGTATAAACAACTCCACCAGCACCACCACCACCTCCCATACTATTACCACCAGCACCACCTCCACCAACTACTAGTATATCACACAAAGTATTTTGTGCAAATGTTCGCGTATATATTGTTTGATTATTTGCACCTAGGTATAGATATGTTTCAACAATGTAGATTTTATTATCATCTCTGTAGATATATGGTTTAATATAAGGTGTTGCATTTATACTATTTATACTATTTACAATAGTACTGTAATAGTTGTCATATATAGTATTTCTAACAATTAGTTCAGTCTTTACAGTTTCTATATTAAAATTACTTGTCTTATAATCAACTATTATATTGCTATTACTTAAAATAATAGACATTACATCAAAATTAAATTATTTGTTCGTTCTATATAAATATATATATATAAAGTATTTAATTATATTAATACCGATTAAAATATTTTAGATTAATAAATAATGAACCGCTATTTGTTTATAGATATACGGAAAAGCGATGAAGTATATTCTCGTAGATTTGATAAATCTAATATATATGACGTGTATTGTATACCTATGTATATGATAAGATTTAATGTAGATATTATTATAAAACATTTACAATATAAGAAAAAAATATATATAGTTTGTAATTCAGCGAACAGGTCTAATTTTATTAAGAACAAGTACTTTGCAAATATTCCTAATGTGGTTGTGATAGATAATTTGCAATTCAACAATTTACAACAGGGTATTAACAATGTAGTTCTAGATAACAATACAATTAAGGTAAATGTAATTGGTTCTAATACTTTTAATTTATATAATGTAATGAGAATTACCCAGATAATACTGGGTTCTTTGATAATTCTAATTGGAGGTTATACATTATATTCAACATCTAATTATAAAAATATAAATAGTGTACCATTAATAATACTTGTATTATTTGGATTTATGGCATTATTTAATGGATTGACATCAACATGTTCTCTATCAGTAATCTTAGTAGATTATCTAAATTGAATTAAATTTATTTAAATTGACTAATAATTATATAAAAATAATATAATTTAATGTAATTAATACAAAGTAATTATGATAGTATCCTTGGGAACAGATTGCATAGTTTCTATGTTTTGTGATAAATATAAATTGAAAAGGGCTACATTGCCTTTCGACTGGTGTGTTTCTTACAATGGTGTTTCTAAATGTTTTGATGATGATTTTAAGCATTTTGTTGATACTATAGATGAAAATAGAATCAATAAGTACGATGTGTGGTTTTGTCACGATTTTAAAGATGATAAATTATATAATCAAGACAAAGAAAAATATATTAGAAGATGTGCAAGATTACAAGAACTTTTAAAAAATACAGAAAAAGAAATAATTTTTGTGCGAAGTGGTCATAGTTGTAAACATCACGATGAATATAAAACTATAGCAAATGATATTGAAGATATTGAATATCTAGATACAATTATTGCAACCAAATATCCAAAATTAAAATATAAAATGGTAATATTTCTATCGTGTAATAGATGTTTTAATCCTCAAATTAAATATGAAAGTAAAAAAAATAACATTGAAATATACAATATAGCTGCAAATGCATTTGATTTACAAGGGACACATGCAGTTTTTGTAAATATCTTCAAAGATTATATTAATGAACAAAGCATACACTATCTCGAAAGTCTACAGGGAAATAATTAAATATGCTATATATTTCATATACTATAGAACAAATAGTATTTAAGATTTTCTTTACAATTATCATCTAGAGATTTATAAACTGGGAGCAGAATATACTTGCATTTCTTGCATTTTCCTGAAATATATGTTATTATAGATGTTTTTATTTTTTCGTATTTATCTGTAGTTAATCTATCTTTAGAACTTAGTTCACTATGAGATTTTTTATAATATTTTTTGATATGTTTAGATAAATAATAACCATCAATATTTAGAAATTCTTCCAATACAATCTTATTATTAAATAAGTCGGACAATATTTTTTCAGCATCTTCAATAGTATTAATAGGTTTCTTCCATTCAAAATATTCACTATTAATTATTCCAAAGTTCTTTTTCAATATATTTAATTCTAATTTGTCTTCTGCATTTCTTACCTTTATTTCGTTAAAAGGTTCTAAATACTTGGAATTTTCCAATACTTTATCATTATGATTTATAGCAATATTTTTTGCACATTTCTCCATAATACAACTTATATGTTTGCACAATACAGTGCAATATACCGACGTTCTTTCATATTTTTTCCAATTTTTAAAGCGTCCAGTTATTCTTCCAAATAACTGGTACATTTTATCATTTAAAATGTTGTTATAACCAAAGATTGCTGAAGTAAAATTGCCAAGTTTCTCAGTTACCAATGTTTGTCCCATACCAACACAATTAAATCCTATAAATATAACTGGTCTATTGTGCAAATTATTTGCATCTATATGATCTGCAATTAAATCTCCTAATTCACCTTTATTTAATATTAGAGGTATTGATATTTCATTTCCTTCACATATTTCTTCACAGCATACATTATCATATTCATCCAATGCCTTGAATTTTATATTTTTATCAACACCATTTATTGTAATAATTACGCAATCTTTTTTAATTCTAAAAATGTGTTCTCTAACATAATTGTGTGTTTTTCGTCTAGTATTAACAGGTATAAATACACGACTATTATTACATAATATATTTGGATATTTCTCAAGTGTTTTTATTATAAAATTGATAGTAAAACTCTCATTATCTTTAAAACCTTCTATAGGTCTATAACTATATCTATCGCATGTAAATTCTATATCATTTACACCTATGTAATTATTTTCCTGATATTGTTCTTCTATATTTATAATTTTAATTTTAGACCAAAAACCAACATTATTACTACTCCATATATTATTAGGGGATGCGGTCATACCATATAATCCTGAGACTATAGTAAGATTATTCATATTCTCAATTTGAGTTCGGATATTATATTTAGAATTTGATATATATTTGTGAAGTTCGTCAAAATAAATAAAAACACGATTAACAACACTATCAGCTTCTGATAATTTATAGACAAAATCAAAGCAATTACTAAAACGTGTTTTATTACTACACGCAATAATAATACGAGGCATATTCTTATTGATATCTTTGTCTTCCTTGATAAATTCTAACAGTTTATCAACTTTATTAATGTGCTTATAAGGACCCTTATAAATAGATGCAAATACACAAATCGAATTATTTCCATAAGTTTCATTAAACTTTTCTAACCTGTTTGAAAATTGCTTATTATTTAACAGAGTATTCATAGTAAATACGATATGAAGACTACGACCATTTACTGCGTCATTTATTAAATTCTCTTTTATACGATTTATCATAATAAATGTCTTCCCCATTTGTGTGGGGAGAACACAGAGATTGAACTTATTATAGTTCATAATATCTCATAGACCTCTTTGGTTTTGAGTTATCAATTTTTATATATTTTTAAAAATTTTAGAACAATTTAATATATTATAGCAAAATAAATACATGAATTAAATATATATATATATCAAAAGATATATATATTAGTAGATTATTGCAAGATAAACTAATCATATAAATAAAAAATGATATTATATTAATAGATTATATCAATTATATAAATATAATGGCCATTTCATATAAAACAACTGTAATTGAAGATGTTCTCAAAGTTGTAGAACATTTAAATGACCCTAAAATTTCTAAACCTATTATGACTATTTATGAATTTGATAAAATTGTTGCACTAAGAACGCAACAAATTGCATCAGGTGCTCCATTATTTATAGATTATAAACAAGAAGATATTGAAGGAGATAAAATTAATATTAAAAGCAATATGGAACTGAGACAGATTGCTCTAAAAGAACTAATTAGCGGAAGACTACCTTTTATGATTGAAAGGAAACTTCCTAATAATAAAAAAGAGTATTATAGAGTAAAAGACCTAGACTTAGTTGCTGTAAGAGATAGAATAAGATAATAAGAAAAATATGTTATAAAAAATTATGTTATATATAAAAATAAAAATTGATTAAGTTTGAAATGAAATACTTAACCATATAAGTATTACATTATTATATAAAGATGAGTGAATTAAACACAACAGAAGAAAATACGCAATTAATAATTATTAATAAGGGTACTGGGGCGGGTGGTGCGAATACAAATTATTATGGGAAAAAGTTTGAAGAAAAAACTAATAATCAGCAAAGATTATTAGAAATGGGATACATCAAAAATAGTTTTACAAAAAAACCAAAAAAAGCATATGACTATTATTTATCAAAAACATTTGAAGATAAAACAATCGTGTTTGTATTACAAAATGGACTAAAAATGTATATGAAAAATAAATACAATATTGATTTGTTTAGATGTCCTGATGAAGCGTATATTATTGAATATACAAGTGGTAGAAAAATAATAAAAATATTAGAAAAAAAAGAACAAAATGTGGAGGGGTCCGTAGAAACTAAATTATGGTCTGGACCTTCGCTTAAAAGAGAGTATGAATTAGTTTTGGGTGCAGAGTTTGAGGTGTTTTATGGATTTTGCGTAAATGAGTTTTTGAAAAATAAACTTATTTCAAACGAAAAAAAATATACAATATTAAATACAATATTTAATGAAACTAATATTGTTGTTTTATTTGGCGACGATGAAAACTATTTTGAAACATTTGATACATGGTTTAATAATTCTTTATAATAACTTCTTTTGCCTTTGCGTCTGGATTTTTGGAATTAATTGACCTTTTACATAAAATTGATAATGTGTTATATTTTTCATTTGTAAAGTTTTCACGCACTAAACTCACATCAGCATTACTTAACATTATTTTTTTATTTGTGTCGGTTAAAATGTGTATTAATTTAAATAAATTGTTATGGTTTTCTATGTTAAACCCATTTTCAGTATATCCTACAAATGAAGTATCTGTTTCTGGAGCATATGGAGGGTCAAGATATACAAAATCATTCGGTTCTACAATTGTTAGTGATGTATTAAAATTACAGCATTCAAATACTACATTTTGAATTAAATTATGTATTTCTTCTAAATGTTCTTTATTTATAATTTCTGGATTGTTATAGTGTCCGTATGGAACATTAAAACCTTTTGGACCAACCCTAAATACACCTCTAAAACAAGTTTTATTTAAGAATATAAACATAGCAGAACCTAATATACTTTTTTTTTCGGTTAAGCATAATTTATTATATTCACTTCTTATCCAATAATAGTAATTTTCTTTTGCGGTTTTTGCTTCTGCTATATTTGTGGGTGTTCTATTTATTTCTCCATTTCCACATTCGTTAAAATCCGTAATAATAGTTTGCATTACATCATATAATTCATTATGGTGTGTTTGAATGTTTTTGTAGATATAAATTAATGGTTCATTCAAATCATACGCATATATATTACCTTGTATCTTTATAATCCCACTTTTTACATAAGATAATAAAGTTAATAAAACACTACCTCCTCCTAAAAATGCTTCACGATAATTATTTATTTCAACTGGAAAATCCGCAATAAGTTTATCTATTATTTGTGTTTTTCCACCAACCCACTTTAAAATCGGTTTGGGAATATGTATTTTTTTTGTAGGGACATCTTTAACGAGTTTATTATCATACACAATCTCAATATTGTTAATTATGTCGCTTGGTGAAGTTTTTTTAATTTCAATTAATTTTTCTTTAACAGCATTATATATCATTTCTTTTATTTTACTTTCAACAATACACGGATTTTTTTTATTAATATGTGTTGTATAGTGAGATTTTTGGTTAAACTCTTTCCCGCACTTTTCACAATTATATTTACCCATTTTTAGTTATATATATAACATAGTATAATATTTTTAAATCAATTTTTTAATATATAGTTTAATATACCCAAAAATACCTAAATATAGTTATTCCTAAATTATTTCAATAAAATTACAATTTACATTTTAGACAAAATCGGCGTTTGAAATGTAAAAAGGTGTAATATGTTATAAAAATTATGTTATATATAAAAATTGATTAATATTAATATATTACTTAAACAATGACTTTGTTTTTATACAATGATATATTTGAATATCTTATGCTTCATATAGATATCAGTGAATATGATAAGTTGAAGAATGTTTCAAAAGAGTTTAATAAACTATTTAATTTAAGATATTTGATTCATAATAAGATTTATAATAAACTTATATATATACAAGGATGTACGCCGCATAAAATTTTGAATATTATGGAAAAATTTATATTAGATAAATATAAGTTAAGGAAAAAAAATAGTATTGTGAGAAGTATTTTGGAATATGGCGATTTAATGCTTATAGATATTACTATTCGCTCAGAATTTCCAATTGTCATAGAATATTTAATAGAGTTAATATATAATACTTCATGTAAAAAACACAGAAACATTTTAAAAATATTAAATAACATATACTGTAACATTGATACAGATATAATTCTTAATAACGATAAAGATTATAACGATATTTCTACATATATTAAAGTATGCTTCAATATATGTAAATATTTTGATAAATATTGTTATAAAACTTCTTTATTATATAGGTTAAATATTAGTATATATGTTTTTATGTTAATAAAAAGAATGAGTAATTCATTAGATATTGAAAGCGAGAGGAATTTAAAAAGTAAATGTATTACTGACAATCTATTTAAATTACAAAATCTAAAACTAGACGAATATACAGAGTTTATTAATGATCACAAGATTTGTAAATATTTTCCAAAATATTATTCAAAATTCATTATAAATATAATTAATAATTTATATATATCCATAAAATAACAATAAAATATATAAAAGTTGATATATAATTTATATATTTTTTACCTTATCTAAATGAATACTATATTTATAACAGAAGATATTTTAGATTATTTGAAATTTTATATTGATATTAGAGATTATGATAAGTTAAAAATGGTATCATCGAAATATAAAAAATATTTTGATTTGAAACCATTAATACAAACTAGAAAATATTCTAATATTATGATAATAAAAGGTTGTTCTATAAGAATTCTTATAAATATTATTACCAAAAATGTACTAAATATATATAATTATGAACATAATGATAATATTAATAAAAAAATTATAAAACACAAAAAGGAGTTTAGTTTATTAACAAAGTATAAAGGGCATTACTTATTGCATTATCTTATAGAAGTTTATTATAATTGTTATAATAATAACTATAATCAAATAATAAAAACTCTACAAGTATTTGAAAAAGTTTGTAATAAAATAATAAATTTGCATAATTTCACATATTTTATTACACCAATTATGTGTTATATAGATGATATATATGAAGAAACAATTAGAATTAAAAATTCTAATGATGTAAAAAATAATAATTTTCTCAATATACTTATTAATATAAACTTAAATCTATTCCTGTGCATTATTATGAAACGTATAAAAATAATTATTTCAGATAATTCTTTTCAAAGCATTGATTTATTATTATCAAATATTCAAAATGAAAAATTAGACGAAATTGTATATAATTATATTAATTATTATATGGATGGCAAATGCTTTCCAGATTACTTTATTGAATATATTAATGATTTTGCCAATACTTTGTACATTTTATAAAAAAATATAATAATATTATAATAATATCATATGAGCGATATGAGCAAATATACATTTCCTTTTAATACTTGTGAAAAAGTAAATAAAAACGGAATAGCGCAACCATATTCTGTATTGTTTAATTTAATAAATTGTTTTATCATACTATATTTCTTATTGAAGACGAAGCATAATTATGCTTTTTTATTATTATTTTCAATATTATGCTTTGAAGTATTTCATTCATTATCCCATATGATTCATATTCCGGGTACATTTCAAGTCTATACAATTCATTTAATTTCATATTTAATAAATTTTGCGTTTTTTTATTTGCTATATTCTTATACTAAAAAATTTCCAAACCATATTTTTATTATTTATTTAATAGCGTTGGTATGTTTAGATTTATATTCCTTATTTAATTTACCTTTTATATATTATATATCTACGCAATCCATTATTTTTATATCATTATTGATATATTACCTTGCATTACTGCCAAAATTTATTCAAAATAGTATGTACCAATTATTTATATTAATTATTGTTATTATACTTTTATTTTTGAACGAATCATATAACTGTGAAAGAATGCTTGAATTTTACCCGTATTTTCCATACCATATTTTAATTGAAATAGCGGGTATAATATTTTTTTATCTAATTTGCAGTAATTTTTATAAATTATAATTTAGACACATTTTGCAGTATTATTTAAATGAGACATAGTATCTATATTTCCATAGTTTATTTTTATTATTTTTAATAAATACTTTGTATTTATCATTCCATATTTCACACCACTTATCTTTTGAATAATTGCTCATATTTAGTATATAATTTGAAGATGATATATATGGACGTCGCATGGTTTTTCCTCCTGTGCTAAAAAATACCATATCATATACATTTTGATACATTACCCATTCATAAGAATCACAAGAAAATTCCATAAACCATTTGAAACCTTCATCAGATTTTATATTACTTAAATTCATATAATTTCCTATTACCATTAGTCTTTTTATATGATGTAGATATCCTGTATCAAAAGCTTCGCGAATACTATCATCTACAGGTAATATCCCTGTAGTTCCTTCATACCATTCCTTTGTAAGTTTTTTTATATTTCCAAAATAATTTTTAGAAAAATCTACATACAAATAACATAAATGTTGATATTCGCGCCAAAACAATTGTCTTATAAAACCTTCGTAACTATTCATAGGTACTTTTTCATTTTTTCGATGTAATTCTAGAATATTAATTATATCACTTGGATTTAAAAGACCTATATTTATAAGAGCAGATAAAAGCGAATGACATAAATGTTTATTATCCTTGTCTATGTAATCCTGATAATTGCCAAAATTATTCAATTTATGTTTTATAAAATGTTCTAACCAAAGCATAGCATTACTATGTGTTATTGGATAAATAAAGGGAGTTTTTGTATTTCCACAATTGTTTTTAAAGTGTTTTTCAACATATATCTTAGCTTCTTCTATATATTTTTGTGATACTTCTATATTTTTATTTTTTATATCATATGGTTGTGATATGCAAATTTTTGTTCCCGCTTTAGGTTTTTTTCTGTTAAATTTATCTTGAGAATTTATGTTAGGTATTATATTTAACTCTTTTTTCGCCCACATATAAAATGCATTGAAGAAGAATTTATCTGTTTTTTTTCTATATTTTTCTATGATACTATTTGTCAATAAGAGATTAGGTGAACTTTTTTCATATATTGATATATTATCGGGAAGTCTTAAAATGTCTATTTTATTTATGGGATAATATAATATAAATTTTTGATTTTTAGGAAGTTTATTATTAAATTCTAGATAAGATATTGTATATCCATTTTTTTTCATTAAATCGAATTGATATTGCATTGTAGCACGATGTAATAGTAGTTTTTTTTTGTTATAATTATAATCTAAGAAAAAATGCGGACATTCCCATAATATATATTTGAATTTTATGTCAAAATGCTTAATATCAAATAATTGATTTGGTAGAATTAGAAAAATAATTTTATCCATCTTCTTAATAATAATATTAATATTATTATTTAGTTTGTAGTACATTGTCAACTTTTTTTGAAATAACATCTATAGTATAATTGTCATTAAAATAACTCAGGTCTGTTATAGGAGGTCGATTAATAAATTCTAAATATTTTTCGTCAGAATTATCAAGTTCTATGATTTCGTTAATTATTTTTTGATATGATTCAATACTTTCATCTTCAAGATATAACATACTATTTTTATTGAATATATTATGAATGTGCGAAGATCCCCAGTATATAGGAATAGATCCTGCAACGTAAGGATTAACTATTTTTTCTGTAGAGTAAGTATTTTGTTTATTATTTTCAAAACATATTATAAACTTATAATTACTGATAAAATTGCGAAATTCTTCTGACCAATAAGAATTCTTTATTACAAATCCCATATTATTTGCATATCTACCACAGGATTCTACCTTTTTATATTGATTTAAATAGTTAAACATATTATTTCTTGCAGTACAACTTTCATTAGATACTATAAAACAACAGAATTTTTCAGGTATTTTTGTTATTTTAGGTTTATTAATTATTCTATTTAATAAAGCATTATCATGCATATAAACAATATATAATGGGATATCTACAATATTTTGTTGGGTTTTGTGTGAAAATAACAGTAAATCGTATTTTTCTTTATTAGTTATATAGGGCTCTCCTGAAAATAATATTTTATATTTCCAAATCTTAATATCTACAAGTGTATTTCCAAATACAGATTCAAATAATACATTGGCAATATTTAAATCATTTGTAATTTTGAAATTTTTAATAATAGTTTTAGAAAATATTTTTTCAAACATATCTATTGTATTTGCATCAGTTCTTTCTACAAAACCGGCCCAAAAACCATTTATAAATATATAATATTCGGTATCGTAACACATATATTGTTTTGTTTAATTAATAAATATTATTTAATAATTCTTTATATCTAATATTCTATATTTTTATTATTTTATTTTTTTTATATTTGTTGTTTATTCATTTGTTCTTGTTCATATCGTCGTTTTTCTCTTAGTTGTTTTTGTTTTAAATCACATTGATCTTTGTAATTATTTATATGTCTAGTTTTTAGATCTTCTAAATTTTTAATAACTTCTTCGTAGTTATAATCTTTTTCGTCAGTAGAAATATGTATAGATATTTTTATATTTTTATACCGTGTTAATAAATTAATCTCGTTTCGTGTTAATGAATTTAATGCTTCGTATAATGCATAAAAAGAATATGTAGGTATAGTTATATTATCATAAAAATATCCAGCACTTTTTTTGTTATAATTAATTGGAATACGTAGTTCTTGTATATTATTATTTTGGTTTATATTTTTTATTAATTCTTTTAATATATTAATATATGATGTATTAATTAATGTTTGTAATTTTTTTAAATTTTCCTCTATATTACTTGAATTAATATCCTTAAATGGTTCTAAATTAGGATTTATTAGATTTATAATATTAATATTATCGTATTTTTTAAACATTGCATCACAATCTTTATGATTATTAGTAATTTCTTGTTCATTAAAAGTTAGTTTAAATTTTTCATAAATTTCTTTTATTAAAGAGGTATTGTATTTATCGATAGGTGCAACAATAACAATCCCATTCTTGTAAAAGTCAACATCATTTTCCTTTATAACACTTTCTTTTGTGATGTTTATATTTTTTAATATATCTATAGCGCAATATTCAATATAATTTTTAGCATCTTGTACTGGCATGGTTACCAGTACTTCTGGTCTTACTTGCGGTTCTTGTATTACATGTTTTGCTTGTGATGCTACTGGCGGTACTAGCGGTGCTGATGGCAATCCTGATAGTGGTACTGATGGCAATCCTGATAGTGGTACTGATGACAATCCTGATAGTGGTGCTGATGGCAATCCTGATAGTGGTGCTGATGGTTCTACTTGTTGTTTTTTAGATGATGTTTGCGGCGTATCATCTTTAACTTCTTGTTGTGTTAGTCCATCTTGAGTCTTTTTTTTTTCAGATTGTGATACTGTAGGTAATGTGGGAACTGTAGGTACTTTAGAGGCAGATTCTTTTGATTGCAAAGGTAATTGTGTAATTTTATTAAATTCTTCTATATTTTTAATAAATTCACCTTCAAATTTAGTATCCTTTAAATATTTATCAATTATATTAAATAATTTTTTAGACAAACGTTTTAATAAATCTATTTTAATACTACATTCTTCTTTTGTTTCACTAAAATTTTTGCTTGTACGATCTATTAATACTATTTTTTTATCTTTATTCATAATAATAATTAAAGGAACATATATTTTAATTTCATATATAATATCTTGGTTATTAATAATATAATATTTTATATATTCTCCTAATTTTGTTACAGGATTATGGTATATATTATATATATTCTTTTCATAATCATTTGCATGCATAGATGTTATACATTTCATATTATTTGAATTATAATAAATAGGGTTTTCTTTAGCATATTTCATTAAATCAATAGGATTTTCACTTTTTTTATTTATAAATTTTAATTCATAATTATTACTTTCATTTTCGCAAATTATTGCAATTAATTTAATACTTATATTTGTAGTTTTTATGTTATCATCTATACTATAAACTCTGAAGTTTTCAGGTTTACTTAATAAATTTATGAAATTATCATAATCGTCAATAGTTTTTGCCATATACTATTCTCTTACTTATTAAAATATATAATAAAATACGTTCTATTTAATTATAGAAAAAATCTAAAAATTGACATAAGTATTATGATTAACTCAATATAGAACAATGAGTTCTTCAATTAAGTTGTCTAATAATTTGAAAGATATGCCAGATAATCTCATTTGTATCTGTGGCGGAGATCAATCGTGTATAGTTGATAGGAGATGGATAGGTGATTGGGTACACGAAGATGAAATTTTCAAACAATCTGGTATTCACTTACGTAAAAATTGTTATACTGCTTATAGTTATAAGCAGCGTAAAGTTTTACAATTATAAATAAGATAAATATTATATACATTATATACATTTTTATATTTTTAATGCATTATATTTATATATAATTCAATATGTTTTATTTTTTTATATTTAATTAAAAAATTGATAATATTCTTGTTACAACTATAACAAGAACCAACTCAAAAGCGTACCCAACAACTCTAATCTTTATAAAACATGTCTTTTAACAAGAACTTTGTTGTGTCCTTCCGCAATGATAGTAACAATATTAATACGATTATGAAAAGTGAATATAGAAAAAATATAATGGATATTATGATTGCTATTAATTCTTGTGATGATTTTGAAGAAGCAAATAGGCAGAAAATTCCCTTAATTCAGGACTATATTTACAAAAATATGAAACACATTGATTATTTAAACTATTTGTATGGTTATATTGCAGTTATAGAGGAATATATAATTCGATTTGGTCCAATTGTATACTCTCCTATTCTGGACGTTGATTTTGCTACAATTATTATTGATAATATTATTATTATTCACGAAGCAGTTCAACAATCTTCTATTGTAAAAGAAGAACCCGTGTCTGATAATGAATATCTGTTATCTCCTACATCTTCATTAAACTCACATAATAGTGTGAAAAATGAAGATAATAGTTTTCCATAATATATTTTATGTATGAATAAAAATAAAAAGGAATATAAAGTAATATATATTTTTATTTTTTTATAAGTATAAAAGGATGAAAAAACCTCAAAAAACGCAACATATTATAGTTAATAATATTGAAGAATTATTAATTAAAGAATATTTTAGAAAATACTTGTCAAAACCTATAAAATGTAATAATATATATGAAAAAAAAATATTAATTACATACAGTAATATATATTCTTTAAATAGATAATTTAATATTTTCTAACTCACTTTTAATAAAGATATTTTCTTTTTTTAATTCCCTTATTTCATTTGTTAGTTCTTTTATTGCTTCTACAAAAATTGGCCCTAACCTTTCATAACATATTGTTAAATATGATTCTCCAGATTTTGATATAACATTACCATAAGAGTCGTTTATTGCATCAAAAGGAGCTAATTTGGTAATTTCAGGAATATATTTTTTAACCTCTTGTGCATTAAGACCTATTTGTTTTTCGTGTTTAAATCCAAATTGCAATGCTTTTTCATTAGGTTCGTAATAGTATCCATTTAAATTATTTATTATTTCTAGGGAATTTTTAATATGAGATGTAAAATTTTTTAATCTTTCATCTGAATAATAAGACGTAATATATCCAGAAGCAATTATATTTCCTTGGACATCTAATTTTTCTTTTGGAAAATTATCTCTATTAAATGGTCCAATTCCAAGATTTCCACTTTTATCTAATAACATTTTTGGAAGACTTCTATATTCAAATTGAGCTATTGTAGTTTTATCACCAACATCATCTACTTGATTAACTACTAAAACTGGATTATCTCGAACACCATTAATACCAGATGTCAATTTTAATGATTCAATTTCTAATGCTCCCTTAAAACCAATTGATCCTCCTTCAGAAATTTTAATACCCTTTTCAAATTCAACTAAATTATCAAAAAGAAAATTTCTACTATCTCCGCTAATTTTATAAGTAGGACCTATATTACCTACATCAATTAATTCAAAACATCTTTTATTATTACCTCCAAAAATATTTTTAATATCATCTAATTTTAAATTATCTATTTTATTTGATAAAAAATTTGAATTTACTTCATCTATATTAATACCATTTATTAAATATGCACCAGTAAGATTAGTATTACTTATTATATTAATATTTCCATAAACAGACAATCTATTAATCATATCAGATGCTGAAGGTATAAACCCTATACCAACACATTCAGCACCTGCGTTAGGATATTGTGGATAGTAAATTATTGTTTCATCATCATTTTTTCCCCATTTTGAACTTGTTGTTACGTTAAGAATCAATTGACCTTCCGGATTTAATTTAAAAGTATTGTTATCCCATTTTATGACACCTGCAATATCAGGTGTTGCATATTGATATGGTCCTATATGTTGATAACCTAGAGGTGCATTGTTAATAATTATAGTTTTATTTTCTCCAAATAATTTTAAATTACCATTTATTAATAAATTTGAATCTTTGTCATCCCAACTTAAATTTACAGTTTGGTCAATTGAAGTAGTATTTCCGGGAGAACGAATATTACCTATTAATAATCCACCTTCTATGTTATAAGAAGCCTTTCCTGTTCCTCCATACCTTCCTGATAATATTCCTGTATTTATATTACCTGCATCAATATTTATAACAAGACGACCGTCCCCGCTAAGATTACCAACTTCTAATCTTTGCAATCCTTCTATAAATCTAAAAGTAGATGTCTGACCTACAGTATTATTATTTAAACCATATAATATTTGTTCGTTTTTTATATTATTTATACCTGTACCACCGAAAGATGCATTTAAAATTCCTTTATTAATATTATTTGCAGAAATATTTATAATATTACTTCCTGTACCTTCAAATTCATTAGCAATTACCAAACCATTAATATTTAAAATAGAATAATTATCATCATCGCCAATTTCTATATTCCCTTTAAATGTTGATTTACCATAAATTTCTAAATTATTATTGTTTATTATATCATCTGTGTAATTTATTTTTAATATATTACTAGTATCATTAATACGCCATCCAATAACATTCGATGTTAATATTGTCCCGTTTACAATTGTATTTCCTTTTATATCTAATTTTGCTGTAGGATTTTTATTATTTATTCCAACATTTCCATTTTCAGTTATTATAAAATAATTAACAAAGTCAATAATATTATTATATGTTAAGGGATTAACATCAATAATTTTGCTATTTAAAATATTAAAATCATTGCCAGCTAAACCTATATTCCATGGCATTTTTAATATCTATTATATTATATGTCTTCTTATTATTTTTAAATAATATTATAATAGAATATTAATGACCAATAATTGTTCTAATGTTATAACATTAAAACAATATGGATCTACATGTTGGTTTAATAGTATTTTAATGGCACTTTTATATAGTGATAATAGTAGGAAATTATTGCTTAAAAAATCTAATATATGGGATGATAAGATATTAATTTTCAAAACTATTAAACATATTTTAAAAAAGAAATTTTTGCGTACTAATAATATATTTAAAGATTATTTATATTTTGACAAAATAAGACCAGAATATATTTTATATAAATTATATAAATATAATAAAAAAAAATTTAATTTTAATCCTAAAAAATATAATGCTTATCTTTCTTCATTATATATTAGAAAGGTTTATAAATTATTAGGAGTTAAAGTGTTATATTTGGATTTATATGAAAATAATTTATATTATTCATTATATAATAATACATTACCGAGTATTGGAACTGATAATTATATTATAATTAAATTTAAATTTGTCTCTAAAGAAAAGATAATGGAAAAGTTTGATAATCCTGATGTAATTATAGTAAATATAGGTAGTATAGCATATAGCGTAAATGAGTATCCTTACTATTATAAAGTTTCTGATAGTTCTAATTTTCTAGATATTATAAAATTAAATGATTCTGTTAAAATAAATAATACTGAATATGTACAAGATTCAGTAATATTAGCAAATTGGAATAGAAATAAAGAAATAGGTCATTCAATCGTTGGAATTAAATGCAAAGGAGACAGATATGTATATAATGGTTGGACAAGAAGCACAATTGATTATCATATTAACGACCTTAAAATTGTAGAGGACGATGTGCAAAATGAAAATTTATGGATAATAAAGATTATTAATAAAAAAATTGCATATGTAAACACAAAAAATAATAATATAGTTTCTAGTTATTTACCTAAAGATGGTAAAATAATAGGTAATAATATAGAAATTCCTTGCGAACTTATGAAATATGATTGGAACATAAAAAAAAATAATAATTTTTGTTTAAATTTATCGAAATGCGGGTTGGATTTACATAGTAATAAAAGTATTCAAAATATACAAAATGAAAATCTATGTTTCTCTTTTAATAAGGGTAAAAGACATGTAATTTACATAAATAAGAATAGCAGTAATTTAGATAATATAAAAGAAAATAATACTAAATGTCCAAAGGATAAAGTTAAAAATCCTGCAACTGAAAGATGTATTAAAATAAAAACTATAAATAAAGTCAATCAAAAACCATTAATTGGAATAGAAAAAAAATGTCCAGAAGGAAAAATTGTTAATCCTAAAACAGGTCGTTGTATTAAAATAAAAACTATAAATAAAGTCAATCAAAAACCATTAATTGGAATAGAAAAAAAATGTCCAGAAGGAAAAATTGTTAATCCTAAAACAGGTCGTTGTATTAAAATAAAAACTATAAATAAAGTCAATCAAAAACCATTAATTGGAATAGAAAAAAAATGTCCAGAAGGAAAAATTGTTAATCCTAAAACAGGTCGTTGTATTAAAATAAAAACTATAAATAAAGTCAATCAAAAACCATTAATTGGAATAGAAAAAAAATGTCCAGAAGGAAAAATTTTTAATCCTAAAACAGGTCGTTGTATTAAAATAAAAACTATAAATAAAGTCAATCAAAAACCATTAATTGGAATAGAAAAAAAATGAACTAAATTATATAAGTGTTAAATAGACTAAAATGAGTACATAATTGAAAAAATTTTAAATTTTTTTAAAAAAATACAAATATTTAAAAAATATAAAATTATGTACTCATTTTTAGAAGACATGTTAATTAGTAAATATTTATACACATTATTATTTATTATTGAATCTAACTATGCTTATAATACTGCAACAATTATTAAATTTAACAGAAAATTAAATATACATAATAGGAATATAGAGAGGAAAACAGATATAATTAAAACCAGAGGCGAATATATTAATAATACTACAGAATATATTTTTGAATTATGTGCTATTATTGATATAATGCTTCCAAAAAAATAATCATTGAAATAAGTAAGAGAATTATTTAAATGTCAAGTGATATTAAAGATTATGATGATTTTAAAATAGAAAGAACACAAAAATTATCTATACCAGAAAATATTATAGAATATACATTAACACTACCGTTAATAACAATTATAAATTACATGGATATGCAATCAAGTATTAAAAACAAGGTTTTTAGATATAGTAGAAAAAAAACAAAAATTACTACTTTATATAATGAAGCTACTATATTTACAGAAAAAAAAAAGTATAAAGATATTATGTTATATGATATAAAAAACCAAAAATTTTATAATATTATCAGTCCCGATGTAGAAAACATAATAAAAATATTACAAAATACAGAATATAAAAATACAGAAGATAGTAATATTACTTCTCCTGCAGAATTTTATTTAAAACATAAAGGAGATGAAAAGTATATTATTTTAAAAATATATATTGGAATAATATTTATCATTCATAAGGACATACTTATTATCCTAGATAATATAGGACAACAATCAGAGTTTACATGTGTTATATATAAATTTTTTAAAGAAATTAATTTAGAAAATATTAAGATACCAAAGGAAGAGTTTAACGAATTATTTGATATTGTTAAAAATAATGCAATAATAAACGAAACTCTTACTAATTATTTTTAATAAGGAGGAATATCTTCATATAATAAATATTATAAATGTGTTTCTAATTATTAAGATATAGTTAATATATTTTTACTTATTGTAAAATTACAATAATACTCTTTGCTATTTGCTATTTGTTAAATAATATAATTAAGTATTAAGACTTATGTATTATGACTTATGTATCTTATAACTTATATATTATTTATATAAGTAATATATATAATAATACAATTAATATATGAAAAAGTTTTTAGTAAATGTATATTTAACATTTATATATCTCTTAAATTTATCATTATTTTCTAATTCCTATCCTATTAATATAGGTCCGCATAGTATACATAAATTTGGTAATTATAATAACGGAAATGTATGTTTATTAAACTACAATAATGTATATAGTACTTTTTTCAAATGGTCTAAAGATAAAGAAGAATATCATGATAAAATTATAAAAGATACGATATGGTTAAATAAAAATCGTTTTTCATCGACTAATATAATTATAGGCATTTATAATAAAGACGGTGATTTAAATTATATATGTCTATTAAGAAGAGTCGATCAAGGTAGATTTAAATTATTAAATATTTTTGCAAACCCATATAATGGTATTGATGACGATATTATGCTATTTGAAAATATTCTAGGGTTTTGTAATGATAATAAATATTCACTCAATATGGAAAAGTTAAAAGATATTGATAATAGTAAATATTATTTAACATATTTATATGCTTATAATAGTTCTTAGTATTTTTATATTAGTAAATTATTTTTTATATTATTATTAATATTATAATATCTTTAATTAGAATAATGAGTATAAATAAAGAAACATATAGAGAACCATTAACATGGATGGATATTAATAGTAGTAATTTAGATAAATGGAAAAAAAAACTAAATCATGTAAAACGTATTAATGACCACTTATTATTAAATTTAGATATAAAATCATTTCCTAAGGACCCTTATGATGCTCATAGAAAAGAATTATACTTTGAAAAAATTAAATTATTTATTGATAATAAATCTGTAAATTTACTTAATAATCTTATATCTATTAATAGGAGTAATAGTGATTTAATAGAACGTCGCGAAGAATATAATGATATTATGAGAAAATATAATAAAAGTATTAAAGAATATTATGACTCTTATAATAAGAAAATAATAATTAGACAAGTATTGAATGTTAATAAAGACAGATTGATGGCAATTATACAATATCATAATTATAAAAAAAACACTCAAGATACATTTACTCCTAAAAGTATTGTAAGTGACATTGATGATTATATTTTAAAAAATCAAATATATGGATTATATTTAGACGATTTGATGATGGGATTTTTAATAATTAAGAAAACCCGTTACTTTAATATTGATAGTAATAGCAGTAATAGTGGAAATAATAAACAAAATACCTTTTATATTCAAGAAGTCTATATTGATAAAAGCATGAGAGGAAGAAAATTAGGTAAAATATTATTAAATTATGCTATATTACTATGTCCTAAAAATAAAAAGTACATATCTTTGATGACATATGAGGGAAACATAATGGCGAATATAGCAACATCTATTAAATTTAAATTACAAAAGAAAGAATCGGGATGTCCTGTAAATAAAATGTTATTAGTTAGAAAAATGAAAATAGAAGATTTTGAAAAAAGCACAGTTAGAATTTCTGAAAGTTAATCATATTGCTATATCTAATATCTAAAATGGTAAAAATATACATAATAAACCTATAAATATTATTAAAAACCCTATTAATACATTTGTTGTTATTTTTTCCCTTAAAATTAAGAAGGATGCTATTAGAGTTACGATAGGTGCTAAAGATACAATAAGTGACATTATATTAACATTTGCATTATTTTCCAATGCAAAAAGATATAAAAAACGTGTTAAATACCCTGTAAAGAATAATAAAACTACTAGAAATGGTATATAATTTATGTTCGTGTTTAAGTCTTTATAAAAATTATTTTTTTCATAAATAATAATATATATTACGCTTGATAATAAATAAACGAATGCTAGTATAAAAATTATAATATAAGAAGGGATGTTTTTTTTAAGAATAAATTTAAATAATACAGGAGATATGCCCCAAAAAAATGCAATTATAAATGCTAAATAATTGTAATTATTCATCTAATAAATTACATTATTTTAATATTTTTTATACATTTTAGGGTTTAAAGATTAAATTAGATTATTATAATAATTATGAAAAATTCTACTCGTCGGCAATGTTATATATCTATAGAAAATGATAAAAATATTGGAAGACAACTATTCAATTTAGCGTATCTTATAAATGTATTACAAAGTAACAATAATAATTTAATTAAACGTAAGATTGTTTTTAATAAAGACAACAACCTATATTATGAAACATTATTTAAAGGCCTTTTTAATATCTTAGATAATGAAACATATAATAACATTGATTTTAATAAAATAGATATAGAAGATATTGATAATATTGATAAAGTAAATTATTCAACTTCTTCAAATATAGAACTTTATAATATAAATCTAGATAAATTATCTAAACTACATACATTTAAAGATATAGATAGTTCATTGCGAAATAAAATTATTGAACTTGTATATTCGAATGAGGATTTGATGTATTCAGCATATTATAAATATAGAGATATGCTAAATTATTTTGGCAATTATACTAAAGACGATGATGTAGCGATGATACATATTATGAAGGATATTGATATAAATATTGATAAAGATTATTATAATAATGCACTTTCTATTATTAAAGATTTGTGTAAAGTAACAAATATTGCTGTTATTACTGATGATATAAATTGGGCAAAAATTATTTTAAATGATATTAATTATGATAATAACTATAGATTTTATTATGTCCCTACATGTGAAAAATATGATTATGAAATAGACTTTCTTTTAATGACTATGTTTAAAAATATAATAGTTTCTAGCAAAAAAGATTGTTACGCTGATAGTTTATGGGCATCATATATTAGTTATTACGAAAATAAGAAGGTTATTGTACCATCTAGCGTTAAAGAAATTCATAAATATATAACAGATATAATATAAATATATATTATGATAAATAACGATTTGTTTTTTACATTTATTAAAATTAAATATGATTATAATAACTTGTTAGTATGCAAATATTGGTATAAAAATATTATCATGCATATAAAGAAAAAAAAAGTGGAATTCTATGATATGAAATTATATAACGCATTATATAATAAGTACACTTATATATTGTATAACAAAAATGATAGTATTTTAACAAGAGCTTATGATAACATAATAAATAATATTATAAAAGAAATAATATGCGATAATGATATTAAAAATTCTATAATGGATAATATTTTAGAAAATTATAAAAAACTAAGTATAATTATTACATTGTATAATATTACCGATATTATGAAGTTAGAAATAGACAATATAGAGAATATTGAAAAATATATTGCAGAAGAATATTCTAATATATTGGCGAAATATTATGACTATAATATCATATTAACTTAAATAGTTTAGCGATTAACACTTTATATTAATTGTCATAACGGGACTTAAAAATCCGTTGTCTTTAAATATTATTCTATAATGAAAATGTCTTTCTAATATCTTTTCAAATACTTTTTTTACTTTGTATTTATTAGGACAGAAAATGCGAACATCTGCTTTACCATTTTTAATAATAGATACCCCTACATTATTAAAATCTTTATAAGCGTTATAAGGGTCCTCTATAATTTTAAGACTATCAGTGTCATTATTTGCTGCCCAATAAATTATTTTTGTTCCATCTTCGTAATCTGGCATATCTATTGTGTAATTTAGATTAGCGCCAGAAGGAAATTTAGGTTCGCATAGCAAAGTATAAGGGATAAATGTTAATCCAAGAAAAGGAAGAAAAGTCTCTTTTTTAGAGGATAAGAATAGTATAAAAGATATTATAATTATTGAAATTACACGGATAAATATATTATATTCGTCGTTAAATATAATATATAATCCAATAAATAATGTGTATAAAAATGTAAAAAATATTATACCCATATGTATATATATGTCCTTTTTAAACAAATCATTCATAATATATTACTATAATAAATCTATTATATTAAAAGAATATAATTAAGAACCGTCGTATATTTTATCAGCTACTCCCATTTTAATACATTCTTCTGCATTAAATTGTATGTCTTTAATAAGTAAATCTTTTAGCATTTTTTTATTGATATTTGTTTTCTCAAGATAAAATTTATTGATGTGTTCCTGGATTTTAATACAATTTTTATACGTGTCGTCGATATATGCTAATTTACCCCAACATCCTGATCTTAATTCGTGAATAAGTATGTATGAATTTTTACAAACATATCTCGTTTTTCCATGAATACAGATTAGAGTACCTGCTGATGATACACTACCATCGATAACAGTATTTACAGGTATACTCAATCCTTCCATACAATCAATAATTGAAAATGCGGAAGATATGCATCCTCCATCTGTTGTAATATGCAAAAAAATTTCTTGTGTAATATTTTTATCAATGGCATCTATTTTTAGGACATTTTCTAAAATGCGAAGATTTTTACATAATTTAAATGCTGATTTTGGTGTAATATCACCAGAAAAATATAAATGATTATATGTTATATAAATCATATCAGTAGAATTATCTGCGGAACTCTCTTCATCGCTATTTGAATCGTTCATTTTTCGCTTTTTTAATTTTCTATTATCCATATTTTTATATATTATTATATTAAATCTTTATATATCATAATATATTATCATATATTTATATATATAATAAATATTTTATAGCATAATATGTTAATAATTCTTAATTAAATTTGAAATTCATACTAATGGTATCTCATACATCTTTATATGTATTATTTTTATATGTATTATTTTATTTAGCATTTATAATATAAATGATTAAAAATAATATTAATATTAATTTTAAATGTCCTGAAATAAATGATTTTGAAGATAATATTGTTATTGATGAAATTAATACCAGTGATTATAATATTATATGTTCGAGAATTTATAATAGGTGTTTTTATAATTGGATAGATAAATCTACAAGTATACCAGGATTTAATAAATATTCTTATAAAATATCATCACAAATACCTGTAATACAGGATACTATGTCTTACCTTATTATGAAAAAAACATATGATTTTACTTATTCAAAAAAAAAAGCAATAGATACTATGGATTTAATGTTAATACGTCAAAATATAGATAAAAAACAAAGATATTATATGGTAAATAACAAAATACTCAAATATGGAAAATACACTACTTCTCCTAGAAGATTTGTAATATAATTATAAGAATTTAATTAAGAAGTATTAGTGTGGTTTTTTATTTCTATTTAATATAGATATAGTAATGGAAATATTTAAATATCTATTAGTAATATTAATAATTACTAGTATTATATTATTATTAATATATTTTAATAAACAAATACAACAATTATTATTTGAAAATTCTATAGAAAATTTTGTTTCAGAAGAAAGGATAGGTTTAAAATGGTTATATTTAGGCAACGAAGAACCTGATGGTGATAAAATAAGTAATGAGAAATTATACATATTATTAAATTATAAATGGATATCTCCGGTTATTATTAGTGTCGATGAACTTGATTCTGCAAATATTACAAATATATTATCCTACAATAGTTATATTGATATTGATGGAAGATATTTTAAACCATATAATTCGTCGACAGACGACATAGATGTAGGATTGATGTGGAGAAATTTAGGAGAGAATACTGAATCTCATATACAAAAATATTACACAGAAATCAGAAATAATAAAATAGAGAAGGCTCTTGAAGACAAACTTAAAAATAAGAGATTTACTACAATTGATAATGAAATTATTTACACATTTACAAAAAGTGAATTTAACGCTATTAAAGAAAATAGCGTATTTAAATACGATTCATATATAAAAGTTGGAGATAATAACGAAATATTTCAACCCTATTATAAACACAAAATAGTAAGTACTAAAACACTTTTTACTGATGTAAATATAGATAATATATTAAGAAGAGGATTTGACAATATTTATTCGCGATCTACTCCTGTAAGAACACATAATTCAAAAACAGATGAATATTTTAATACAGAAATATATAATAATAAAGGTGTATCAAATGATGAATTATATTTTAGTACAGAATCCACAAATTATAAACAGAGTAATGATGACAGTTACAAATCTATATTGGAACCAATTGAAGATAATTACTTACCATATATAAATACACAATATGAAGATGATCCTAAATATATGGCTGAAAAAACTATAAATGAATATGCGATAATAGATATATACAAAAATATACTAGATAGACATCCTAAACCCAAAGAATTAATGGTTAATTTGCAAGATTTTTATGAGAAAAATAGTAATGAAGATAAATTAAAATTAAAATTATATAATTCAACCGAGTATAAAATAATCGTTAAAATGCAATCAAATTACATAGATCCCACGCTTATTTCAAATATATCTGAGAAAAATATTATAGAGTATTTATTAAAAATCTATAAAGATTTCTTTAATAAATTTCCGCACGATAAAATGAAAATTCCATTAAAACAATGTTATATACATCTGCAGTTTAACGACTATTTGTTTAAAGCGATGTTAATGCACGACAATTACTTTAATTTTGAAAGAGGCGTTTTAAGAGAATATATTATAAATGATGAAAAATTATTAGAAATATTCGATAAGAACTTTGTATTATATGAATTGAGATTAATAGCGAATGAATTAAAAAGGAGAGAAATATTAAAAAGAGATGCTCTTAAAACACCTATAGCACTTGCTACAGATGCAAGCAAAAATTCTGCAGATTCTTCAAATGATGAAAATACAAATTTAAATAGCGGCAAACATATTGCAGATATTATGAAAAATAGCGAACCTGTATTTAATATAAATATTATAATGCAAGATAAAAATATGTCATCGCCTTATAGAGTTAATGTCGAAGATATAGATAAAAATACTTCAAATATCTTCGATCCTTCTGACATGTCAGGACATTCTACATCTAATTTAATGGAATCGACAACATATCAACAAGGTAAAATATTTTCCACATCGAATTTAGAATACGATCCTTTTGATATTTCAAATCCTATATTAAAATTAGGAAATAATCAAAATATAGGAAATAATCCAAATAATAGAATATATGACCCTATTACATATAAACAACATTATCGTGGACTTATGGAATATAGACCTAATGTTTGTTCATATGGAACAAAACAAGTTGTAAATCCCTTATATTTAAATGCTCCAGGAACAGAATTAAAAGAAGCTATTGAAAATACACAAATAGGTAGTATAATGCCTAAGTTCGTGTATAGAGAGTTTGAAGATGTTAAAAAATAAAATTATTGCATATATATAGAATATGGTAGAAAAATACGAAAAAATGAATATTATGGGCGGAAATGTAAATGTATACACTGGACCCAAAGATGGTAAATTTTATATGAACAAAAGCGGAAAAAAAGTATACCTTAAACGTGAAATGTTAGAGAAAAAGGTATCTTATAAAGACCGTAAGAAAAAATAATATATATTATTTAATTAGATTGAATGTCTAATAATAATTCTTCAATAAATAAAATAGTAAAGGAAATAGAATTAAAAAAAATAAAAGAATTATATAAAGAATTTAATGTTGTAATTGAATTGATTTCTAAATTTATTATTAAAAAGAAATTAATTCTATATGGTGGTTTTGTAATTAATTTAATATTGCCAAAAAAACATAGATTTTATAAAGAGTATACCATTAATGATTACGATTGTTTCTCTAAAAATCCAATAAAAGATTCATTAGAATTAGCAAAGGAAATAAAAAAAGCAGGATTTAAATATATTAAAATAAAACGCGCTATTCATAAGAATACATATAAAATTTCTGTATTTGGAAAACAATTCTTTGATATAACATTTTTAGAAGAAAGTGTATATGATATATTATTAAAATATATTAACAATAATAATAAATTAAAATATTACAACGATAACTATAAAATCATTCCTGTAGACATTATAAAACAAAATTTATATTTTGAATTAGCGAGACCTATTCAATCAGGATTTAGATGGGATAAAATATATAACAGATTGAATTTAGTAAATAAATTTTATCCGACAGATAAAAATAATAAAATATTAAAATGCATTCCCATAAAAGAAACTTATTTAATTGCTATTAAATATATTCTCGAATATATAAAATTAAATAAAATTCCAATTATCGATAGTTATTCTATTAAATTATATAAAAATCTGGAATTATGCTGTTATCGTTTAAGCAATACTTCTATATGCATAACAATATTAGTTAATAACATAAGTGAAGTTTATGAAAAAGTTAAAAATATAATAATTTCATACATCAATACTAATAAATATAAAATTAAACTCATAAAAAAATATATAAATTCAATTAATTTATACAAACAATATGATATAAGAATATACGACAATAATACTAAAGAAATATTCAATATAATTAGAATTATTGAAATTAAAAATCAGTGCTTTTCAACAACTATTAAAAATGGATATGAAGTTGGTAGCATCGATACTTGTCTATATTTCTTATATTATAATTATGTAAATAATAAGATATTTTATAATAATAAAGAAGAAGCATTAGAAAATATTTACTATATTAATCAATTTGAAAACAATATAATAAATAAAAAAATGAATAAAACTTTAAATAAACGTTTGCAAGTAGATTGTTATGGAGAATTAAATTACGAAAGCGAATTAAAAGAATTTTGGAATAAACGACTAACACTAAAATATATTTAAATTATACATTTTTTTTATTTTCAATATCTAAAAAAACATTTTCAATACTTTTATTGATATTGTAGTATTCTTCTATAGGGTCTTCTATAGGGACTTCTGTATAATATTCTATAGCGTCTTCTATAGCGTCTTCTATTGAGTCTTCTTTAGGATCATCTTTAGGGTCTTCTTTAGGATCATCTTTAGGGTCTTCTTTATGATCTTCTGTAGGATCTTCTGTAGGATCTTCTTTATGATCTTCTGTAGGATCTTCTGTAGGATCTTCTGTAGGATCTTCTTTATGATCTTCTTTATGATCTTCTTTAGCATCATCTTTAGGATCTTCTTTATGATCTTCTGTATGATCTTCTGTAGGATCTTCTGTAGGATCTTCTGTAGGATCTTCTGTAGGATCTTCTGTAGTGTCTTCCTTAGCATCATCTTTAGGGTCTTCTTTAGGATCTTCTGTAGGATCTTCTTTGGGATCATCTTTAGGGTCTTCTTTAGGATCTTCTGTAGGATCTTCTTTGGGATCATCTATAGGGTATTCTTTAGGATCATCTATAGGGTCTTCTTTAGGATCTTCTTTGGGATCATCTATAGGGTTTTCTTTAGGATCATCTATAGGGTCTTCTTTAGGATCTTCTTTGGGATCATCTATAGGGTTTTCTTTAGGATCATCTTTAGGGTCTTCTGTTGAATCTTCTTTAGGACCATCTTTAGGGTCTTCTGTTGAATCTTCTTTGGGAACATCTATAGGGTCTTCTTTAGGATCTTCTGTATGATTATCTATAGGGTCTTTTTTAGGATCTTCTGTATGATCATCTATAGGGTCTTCTTTAGGATCTTCTATAGGGTCTTCTTTAGGATCTTCTATAGGGTCTTCTTCTATAGGACCTAATGGTATATTTGGAATTTTAACTGTATTTGTATTAGAAGGTTCATTGTCATCACTAGTATCACTAGTATCACTAGTATCACTAGTATCACTAGTATCACTAGTATCACTAGTATCACTAGCATCACTAGCATCACTAGCATCACTAGCATCACTAGCATCACTAGCATCACTAGCATCACTAGCATCACTAGCATCACTATCATCTCTTTTTGGATATTCTGTAGTTTTATCTAAGTTTTTATTACAACTGTTATAAATGTCATATTCAATAATAATTATATTTTTTTCATTATCCAATATAAGTTTAGCACTCTTATCTAAACTATCAATAAATTCTATCATTCTCATCCGCCTTATTTTTCGCATATCTAAAGAGTTATGTTCTAAAAGTAGTTTTATAGAGTGAAATTGCATACTTATAATAACATCATCATAATAAGGACATATACAGTTTAAACATAAATAAAAATATACTAAGAAATTATAATAGCAGACTTTGCAACTATTGATTATATTCAAATTCATATATATATATTGGTATAATTATATTATAATTAATTATCCCTATATATATTTTTTTTGATAGTATAAAGACATATAGTCATTTTAAAAGATTCGCCTGTATTTTTATTTAAAAGAGCAAAATTTTTATCTTTTATTTTTATATTAAATCTTTTCGTATTATGTTCTACAGGATTTAATGTATAAATTGTAGGGTCTGTCCAATTAGAACTTGTTAATGTATAAAAATTTTTTAATTTGCATGCACCATATGTATTAGTATTATCTATCTTATCATAGGTAATCGCATCAAAATATTTAAAGGATGCTCCTTGATTTTTTACATATGTACTTATTCTATGATAATCATTTAATTCTATATAAAAAATATCATCAAAATTTAACCCAGACCTATTCAAAATAATAGAAGCGTCTATTATTTTAACACTTGATATATTTTTAATAGGATTATCAAAATCTATATAAAAATCAAAATCTGATGTATTAAATGTAGCATTATTAGAATCCAAATATATTATTTGTTTATCATATTCTGCAGTATTGTTTAAATCTACTATCATACTTGTATACTTATACTTAATAATATTATAATATTTTAATTACTATATAATAATTTTGAGTACATAATTAAAAAAAGTTTGAAATTTTAAAAAGTTTATAAATATTTAAAGAAAAAATAAATTATGTACTCGTTTGAAATTGTTAACTATTTACATTTGTATCAAATTTTTTTCATAAGTTTTGACAACTTATTATATATATTTTAAAATTTAGGAGACCTCTTATTATTTTTTATTATAGTTGAAACTATTGCATAGTATTCTTCAATAATTTTATTATTTGCTCCATCTGTATAATGTAGATAATAAGAATATAAAAATATATAAAGAATTTATACATATTATATGTATAATAAAAAGATAACAGGTATAATGACAGATTGCAAAGACATTGCCGCAGGTTTTGACATCGGAACTACTACAAGTTGTGCGGCTATTTGGATTAACGACAGGGTAGAAATTATTCCAGATACTCAAACTGGATCGCGAATTATCCCATCATATGTTTCTTTTAGCGATGAAGAAAAATTGGTAGGAGATGCTGCAAAAAATCAATCTACAATGAATCCTAAAAATACTGTATATGATACAAAACGTCTTATAGGTAGAAAATTTAACGATGAAGTAGTTCAAGAGGATGTTAAACTATGGTCTTTTAATGTTACAGGAGACTCTAATAATAAACCCCTGATTAATGTAAAATACAAAAATGAGAATAAAAGTTTTCATCCTGAAGAAATTTCAGCGATGGTAATTCAGCGCCTAAAAGAGACTACAGAATCTTATCTAGGACATCCTCTTAAAAAGGTTGTAATTACTGTTCCTGCATATTTCAATGATTCTCAAAGACAAGCAACAAAGGATGCGGGAACAATTGCTGGTCTAGAAGTTCTTCGTATCATCAATGAACCTACTGCTGCTGCAATTGCATATGGTCTAGATAAAACTGAAGATAAGAAGGAGCGTAATATTCTCGTATTTGATTGTGGTGGTGGTACTCACGACGTATCTATTTTGACTTTGGACGGTGGTATTTTTGAAGTTAAAGCGACTGGCGGAGATACTCATCTTGGCGGATCTGATATTGATAATATTATTGTCGATTATCTTTGTGATGAAATTAATAAAAAATACAAGAAAAATGTAAGAGAAAATGCTCGTGCTCTAAAACGTCTAAATATTGCTGCAGAAAAAGCTAAAAAGAATTTGTCTTCATCTACTACAACAACTATTGAAGTAGATTCTCTAATTGACGGAGTTGATTATAATACAACAATTACACGTGCTAAATTCGAATCACTTGCTGACAAAGTATTTCAGCGAACTCTTGAACCCCTAGACCGTCTTCTAAAAGATGCTAAAATGAGCAAAAATGATATCGATGAAATTGTTCTTGTAGGTGGCAGTACACGTATTCCTCGTATTCAAGAATTATTGTCTGGTTATTTCCACGGAAAACAATTGAATAAATCTCTCAATCCAGATGAAGCTGTTGCATATGGTGCTGCTGTACAAGCATCAATTCTTACAGGACAGGGTAATAGTAAGACAAATGAACTACTGCTTCTAGACGTTGCGCCACTTTCTCTAGGTATTGAAACTGCTGGTGGTGTTATGACTAAAATTATTGAGCGTAATACTACAATTCCTACTAAAAAATCACAAGTTTTCTCAACATATTCTGATAATCAACCTGGTGTTGATATTAAAATTTATGAAGGAGAGCGTGGTTTTACTAAAGATAATAATCTACTAGGAAGTTTCCATCTAGACGGTATTCCTCCTATGCCAAGAGGTCAAGCTCAAATTGAAGTTGCTTTTGATATTGACGCTAACGGTATTATGAATATTACTGCTGAAGAAAAATCAACTAAGAAAACTAATAACATTACTATTACAAATGATAAGGGGCGTCTTTCAAAAGAGCAAATTGAAGAGATGATTAAAAAAGCTGAGGAATATAAGAATGAAGACAATAAACAAAAAGAACTTATTGAGACAAAGAACGGTCTAGAAAACTATCTTTACAATCTTAGAAACTCTATGACAAAAAAAGAAGGTTCTCCTCCTATACTAGATGAAATTAAGAAAGAGGTAGACCCTATTGTAGAAGAAGGTTTAAAATGGTTTGAAGAAAACAAATCAAATGACATTGAAGTTTATAAAAGCAAGCAAAAAGAAATTGAAGAAAAGGTTAATCCTTTAATGCAAAAACTATATAGTCAAGGTACTCCAGGTGGTATGCCCAACTTTTCTGGAATGGCAGGTGGTATGTCTGGTATGTCAGAAGAAGGAGAAGGCGACGATAATTATAGTAAAAAAAACAAACCTGAAGATGAATTAGACTAGTTAGAACTTGTTAAAATAAATAATTCCATTAACTATTAAAAATAAAATTACAATAGAAATCATAATACATAAAAGAGATGCTATAACTATATTATATATCCAATAAACTTCTCTTCTAATATCTTCACTACATTCACAATTTAATTCTTTTAATTTATTTATAAATATTATAGAAATAACTATATTAATATATGCTGATAATATATATATTACATTTAATATATATATAATAAACAATGTTGTTTTAGAAAAATATTTATAAATATCTACAGAATTCATATTATTAAAATACAAATATAAGTTCATTATTATGCTAAATATAGACATGGTAATAAAAATATATAAAAAGTATTTAATATAACTGCGCATATAACTTTCGCTACACGCGCATTTTATTTTTTCAAGTTTATTAATCCACATACTAGCATTTATATTAATGATAATAATAAAAATTTTTATGACTATTATTATAGCAAATAATATACCAAATATACCTTTCATTTTGTTATATTCTTTTTTTTCAAACATTATTACTTATTCTAATAGATATAAGATATAAATAATTCAATATATATAAAATGCAAGGTCTTGCAAATTTAGGATTTACATGTGCTATAAATAGTTTAGTTCAAATTATATGCAGAAATGATATATTAAGAAATATTATATTTACTTATGATGATTTACATGATAATTCTTTAATTTCAAATTTGAGAGAATTAATAAATTTAATGCATAATGAAAATAAATCTATAATCCCCAAAAAATTTGTAGCAAATATATATAGTAATTTCGGAAATATATTTAATTACGGAGAACAAATTGATATTACAGAATTATGGATATTTATGAATGAAAAAATAATATCAGAATTGAATAACAATACAAAATATCATAATTTGTTAATTGATTTTGATAATATAGAAAGTAAATATAAGATGATTAATAATATTACATATGATAAATACAATGATTATATTATTGCATTAAAAAATAGTAAATATATTAAAGACAAATATATTTATCATTATGTTACTGATTGTCATAATAAAATGTCTTTATGGCAAAATACAACAAATGGTTCACTGCTTAATATAACAAAGTGTAAAAAATGCGAATATACATTATATAATTTTGAACTTATTAGTTCTTTGCATTTAAATATTCCTAAAAATATTGAAACTCCTAATATCATTAATATGTTGCAAGATTTTCTAGAAGATAACAATTATAGTAATGATTGGAAATGTGATAATTGCAATGAAAAAACAGAATATATTAAATCTTCTAAATTATGGAGTTTACCAAATGTTCTATTCATCATAATTAATAGATTTATAAATTCTGATATAAAAAATATAAAACCTATAAATATTAACGACGCACTCTGTTTTAGTAAAGGTACTATTTTATCTAATACAGATATTGAAAAAAATTATAAATTATCTTCTATTGCTTTACATACAGGTAATATAGGGGGTGGACACTATACATCAATATGCTCTACTAAATTAAATGATGAAAACACATTTTTATTATATAATGATGATAATATATCAAAAGCAGAAAATTTTTTAAATAATAACAGAGATGCGTATATGTTAGTATATAATTTATCATAAGTCACTATTAATTTTATTAGGAATATCATGACCGAATATTATCATATATATTAGGATAAATGCTGCTATTAAAATACTTCTATTTTCTGCAACCTTATTGTTTTGTTTAAAAACAAAAACCATTACAATATATAATATTAAACCTATTATAATCGAATGCAACAACATTAGCAATCCTCTTTCCATTTGTAAACTTATATTATCTATTTATATAAACTAAAATAAAATATCAAAACATATAATAAAAATATAAAGGTTATTATAATGTCCTTCAAATAAATTCCGCGTTTTACAAAATATTTTTTACGTATATCTGGGTATAATTCACATCCTAATGATATACTATTTGATATTGCACTTTCTATACTATTAAATGGAATATAACTTTTACCATTATGACTACCTAATGTATATAAGTTATCTATAGTTTTACTCTTAAATTCTATATACCTTTCATTTAAAGTATTATAATATGCATTATCTGTACATTTCCACATTTTTTTCTCATTATCGTAATAATTATTTGGATTTATAACAGCAAAATATTCATATACCATATTATTTTCACAATTAATATAGTATATCTTTAATTGTCTATAAACTTCAAATATTAATTCATCTGAACTGCATTCATTTGCTGTTTTATTATTATAAGTGCTTTTTACATCACATAGTGTTATCATAATACTCAGTACAGGATATTCAGTATTCTCTACTTTTTCGCAATATTCTGATAAATTTATAACAATAACTCCCCAATCAGTATTTAATGTTAAACCATTACTATCAAAAAAATCTATATTATTTTTAAAATGATAAGTTATAGATATGTAATTACGATACTTTGTATTTTGAACCCATAATTTTAATTCATTATAATCTCCAAATGAATTTCTTAATATATCATTATCCTTAATAATATTTATCAAAGATGTAGGAGGTACCGCTAATACTAAATTAACACAACCATAATTTTCTTCATTTGACAACTTAATACACGATACTGTATCATCTATTATATTAATATCTTTAATTTCGTTTTCCAAAATAAATTCAACCCCCTTATTTTCTAAAAATTTTTTCCACAAGTTAAAAAGATAGCAATCTAGTGATTTAGATTGAACTAATATTTTGCTATAAAATAGAACATCATATAATTTAATAAATTTATTCAAACTATATGTACGAATATTTCCTTCGTCTATATACACACATATACTATCTATAACATTTATAGATTTAGTTTTAAACTTATAAAACTGAACGTAATCATATAAACTAGTATTTTTTCCATAGTTATCATTAAATAGATAACGTAAATATGCACAAAGTAATATATATTTTTCGTAAAATGTTAAACCGTTTCTAAATAATAAATTTGATATAAAATTATATTTATAACGTTTGTATAAAATATTATAATCTAATCCTATTTCTCTAATAATATCAATAAAATTATAAAAGATCGACATATATATTCTAGGACCATATTCAGTATATATTCCATAAAAATCCCTTTTAACGCGATGAATTCCACCTACAGTATATTCTTTATCTATAACCAATATCCTTCTATATATATTAGAACATACATGTGCTAGAGCAAGTCCAGAAGGACCTGCACCTACTATAATTAAATCATAATATTGCATTATAAATCATATAATATGTATCTATTTATATATGTAAATATAAATATACACAAATGTACATAAATATATATAAATAATATATATCTATATATTAAAATGGAACACTTAAATAATGAAATAGATTTAATAGTTATAACAGACGACAAAATTATGAAAATTACATATGATAATAAAGCTTGTGAAGAAATAAATATATGTGATAAATTCTTTGTAGATATGCGAACTAAATGGTTAATTTCACAACCACCTTTTATATCAGATCGTTATAAAAACATTATGAATGACATAACATTAGCATGCATTCATAAAAATCTAAAAAGTATCAATGAATTAAACAATTTTTTTACTCATGGAAATGAAAATGCAGTTAAAGATTTTTTGTCATATATGCGCAAAAGAGATTTAACAGAAGAAAAGAAAAAATGGAAAATAAGAAAATAATATAACAGTATATTAAGATTATTAAAATTTTATGAACATTTTACGAAAACTTTATTATTTTATAATATTATTAAATATTATGTGTATGTCAAGAGCTTATGTTAATATAAATATATTTGGTACAGGATTATATTTACCATACAGCATGGGTGTAATGGGGTATATAAAAAAATATATACCTATTAAAGATTATAATATAACAGGCATTTCAGGAGGCGCGTGGTGTGCACTCTTATATACACAAGAACATGATTTGTCAAATCATGATGAATTATGGGATTTTTCAATAGGAAAAAATATAGATAGGATATATTTTCATCACGACTTAAAAACATTTCAAAATAATGTAGAAAAAAATTTAAAATTAAGATATTCTAATGTAGATACACAGGAACTAAGTAAAATATCTATAATTGCATCAAATGTCGTTTCTATATTTAATATTAAAAATGAAAAAAAAAGTAATTTTGATAATATAAATGATTTGATAGATTATTGCTTATGTAGTTCTTATATTCCTTACATATCAGGTAATACATTTTCTAGAAAATATAAGGGAAAATATTATATTGATGGTGAAATTAAAAATGACAATGTAATAGAAAACAAAGTAATAGAAAAAAAAGTAATAGAAAATAATATAGATATACATAGATTTATGTGGGGTAGAAAATTCTCAAAAAATACACTTATGTATTTAGATAAAGAATTATCTAAAAAATTATTTATGGAAGGTTGGGATGATACGGAAAAAAATAGAGATACTGTATTATTACAATTAAAATAATTGAAGAAGGATCAGGTATACATATAATTCTTTCTTATATTTTTTTTTAATTATTTTATAAATAGTCTATTAGCTTTTTCATATGATAATTCAATTCTACTATCGTATTTTTTTAATCTTTCTAATCTCATCTGTTCTTCTTTTTCTTCTTTTAATCTCTTAATTTCTTGCATTTTTAATTCCTTTGCAGATAATTCTTTTTTAGCATTATTATCTCTATATATCTCATATTCTTCCACGCTTTTAAATTCTTTTTTGCCTTTGATAATAGATGTATCTATTAATCTAGTTCCGTCGTGTGCCTTCATATAATCTGTATATGATAAAGAATTCTCTTTTCTCGAACTACTACTACTATAATCATCTGGACGCTTATTGTCTAATTCAGTAAATTGAAGATTTTTTGCTAATAATAAGGGTTCAGGTTCTTTATATTTTACTAATTGCTTGTTTATTGGTACACGACTGTTGAATAATTCATTGAAACTTTTATTATCTATTTTGTTCTTTTTTATCAATTTATCTATCTTTATATCTTCGCGTATATTTGTAGACTCTTCCATATTTTCACCATATCCAAATTCAACCTCATCACTATATACTTTGCATTTTTCAAAATTTTTATTAAAACGTTTTGCAAATGGTTCGTCGTTTTTATTATTAATTATACTAGGGTGTGGTACTTGGTCTGATATAATTCTATTAAAATATTCAGAAGATTGTTTTTTCAACTCGATATGCGATAAATCCTGCTTTCTTTTTTTATATTCAAATGCTAACTTTTCAAAACAATGAGTTATTATATTGAAGATTTCTTTATTTCCCTCTGGTTTATCTGGATGAAAATGCATCGCCATCCTTTTATATGATTCTTTTAATTCAATCCACGTAAAATTCTTTGATATATTAAATATTTCATAAGGGTCTATTTTATTTAAATCAATATTCTTCAAATCAATATCTTTATGACTACCACTTTTTTTCATTGCTTCGTAATACTGTTGATAAGTGTATTGTCTTGAAGAATTTGCACCCATTGAATATATAATATTTAATTAATACTTTTATTTAATATATACTTTTTTATTATATTTTAGGCTACGCGCACTAATTATTAATATATAAAATATATGTAAATATTAATTAATAATTATTAACAAAAATGAATGATACTATAACAATTATAGGATGTAATTTTTCAGGTCTATATTCTGCAATTAGATGTATTGATTGTGGAATTAAAGTTACTCTTATAGAAAAAAAAAATACATACGAAAATGATATAATTAATTATAAAATTTTCAATAAAAATCATATATTATATATCCAGTTATTAAACAGATTCTCTATAAAATATAATAAATATAGTTTAAATTTTAATGAAAAAACTATGAGTATTATTAATAATGTAATTAGTAAGGCTAAACTTATACCAAGTAAAATTTTAAATATTCAAACATTTGATAAATTATGCAATACTATATTATCTCAAAATGATTATTTGTACCTGCAGAATAATATAAATAATTATTCTAGTATATACTGTAATATATCTGGATTATTTGGTATTACATTATTTAATGATGAATTAAATAATAATAATATATTTTATATAGTTGAAGATGATTGTAGTTTACTTATAACAAAAATGTTATCATATGTGGTAAACAATAAAGGTACTATTATTTTCAATACAGAGGTAAAAGATGTAAATGTAGATAGTAATAACAATATTATTACAACTACAAATAATATGTCAAATAAATATCAAATATCAAAGATAATTATTTTCACAATATCAAAAGATAATTTATTAAAAATAAAATATTTTGCAAAAGATAAAAGAAAAATATTAAACAATATTTCAAAATATAACATAGATTCGTTATATATTTATGACGACGAATGTATATTAAACGAATATGATATACAGAATCATCTTATAAATAATATGAATATTGTATATCCTATTAAAAAACCTTCTTTATATTTGTGGAACATAGGTGTTAATAGTATTATTATGCGTGAAAAAATAAAAAATCTTTATAATAATATATTTATATGCAGCGATTTTCATTCAAAAAATATTTTTTTTGCTAATTATACTTTAGAAAATTACGACGAAATCCATAACAAAATCGTAAATAAATATTCGCTTTTATTATAAATCTTTATTACGCTTAATATTACAATATATTTGAATAAAAAAATGATAACTATATATATTTTTTATTATACATATTATGAACGCATTTATTAATGACGAACTTATTAATATTATTTATTTAATTATTAATTATTACAATAATGATTTTATTAGAAATTTATGGTTTATATATATAGATTATTATAATATTAATAGTAATGTTAATATTCTATTTATTACAGTTGTTGTTATATCAACATTGTTTTTATATAGCGTTGTAAAAATATTGTATAATTTGAGATTTATTGCCCAGTGCTTCCAAATCCTCCTTCGCCACGCGAAGTATCTTGTATTTTAATTTCTTTATTAGTGTCATCTCTAATAATTATTTTTGAATATATCTGTTTTTTCATAATAATTTGACAGCATTTATAAGGAAATGCTAAATCTTCACAATCCTTATTAATTTTTCTTAAGGCAACATATAAATTTCCTGTATAACCTTGGTCTATAATACCTATATTATTTGCTAACATATATCCTGATTTACTAATAGAACTTCTAGGTACAATTTCTACATAATAACCATTAGGGATTTCTAATTTAATTCCTGTATCATATAATACTGTATCACTATTAAGACGTTTACACTCCTTAATAATAGTTAGGTCTAAACCCGCGTCAGAATAATTATTTTTCGAAGGTACTACAGCATCCTTATCTACTTTTACAATTTTTAGAACTGGAATTTCATCATTATTATAATTTACAAAATTACGCATTAAAGTATTTACATATAAATCATCAGTCTCATCATTATTATCATACACTTGTCCTAAGAAATCAATCATATTAGAATTTTTATATTCCAATAAATAAAGGTCTTTTTCATTTACATCTTTTCCTGAATCCTCTTTAAAAATTTTGTGAGGAGTTTTATATATTTCTGTTATTTTCATCAAAATATTATAATTATATATTTTAATATGCAAACTATTATTGAGAAGTCTTGCATTTTTCTCAATGTAAGCTTTCATAACATTATTTAATAATTTTTTATCAGTATTATAAATTGTATTAATAAATAAAGATAAATCATAATATTTGCTGTTTACTAAATATAAATCCAAATGTTTTACAAAAATATCCTTGATAATATTTATAGATGTAATAGTTAATTCAATTATATTATAATTATCATAATCATAATCATAATATCCAATTTTACTAAAAATTTCAATTAATCTATCAATGTTTTTATAATAACTATAATTGTTTTTATCAATATCACTTAATTTTTTATACATAATATAAGGCAAAATCACATTATCTCCTTTATATTTTTCATTGTCTAATTCAATTCTTATTGTTATTTTATCTGAATTGCTTTCTTTTATGTTAAAGATAATTAAACCCAGTATATATGCTTTCTCTTGTGTGTTAATTGATGAAAAATAAGAATGTTCGATAGCCATAATGCAGTAAGTGATAATATATATTTATATAATAAAATAACTTTATATATTTTACTGTAATTTTTATTTTTAAGATATTATATAGAAGGTAGAAGGTATGTTATGAGTTCTAATGATAATACTGTATCTCTAAATAAATTTTATACAAATGAAGAAGCAGTTAATATATGCTATAATGCAATAAAAAAATATTTAAAAATAAAAAGAAACGATTTGATAATTGAACCTAGTGCTGGTGCAGGTTCTTTTATAAATATAATAAAACGTCTATCAAAAAATTATATATTTTACGATATAAAACCTGAACATACTGATGTAACAAAAGCAAATTTCTTAAAAATATATAATAATTTGACTGATAATAACAAAATTAGTTGCAATTGCCATATAATAGGCAATCCTCCATTTGGAAATAAATCTTCAATGGCTATTAAATTCATAAAACATTCAGCAAACATACTAAAAGCAAAGAGTATATCATTTATACTACCAATTAGTTTTAAAAAAGCAAGTTTTAAAAAATCATTTCCATTAAATTACCACTTAATATACGAGGTTAAACTTCCATTAAACTCATTCACATATTTTGGAAAAAATAAAGAAATTAAAACAATCTTTCAAATATGGGTGAGAAAAGAAAATAAAAGAAGAAAACCTTTAAAATTATTACCAGTAGAATGGTATAAATTTTCAAAAAAAGAAAAATCAGATATATCTATACGTCGTGTAGGATCAAATGCAGGAATTGCAAAAATACGAACTGAAGATGATAATACAAATACACATTGGTTTATAAAAATAAACAATGATATTAATGATATTAATTACAATGAATTATTAAATAAATTAAATAAAATTAAATATAATAAAACAAATAATATTGCAGCCCTTAGTATTTCTAAACAAGATATAATTAAAAAATATAACAAAATAATATTGTAATTATCTATTATTTTGCATCTATTATTCTAATAGGTTCGTTAATTTTTTCATTTTTAGACTTATCTTTAATTATATTGTCTAATCTATCACTATCTATTTCAGGAACATAGTTTAATATGAAATCTAAACCGTCGCTATCTTTTTCTTTATCAATCTCTTTTTTACTATTTTTTTCTATTAATTCTGGATGTTTTTTTAAAATATCTTTTCGTATTTCATTATATAATCTAATAGATATCTCATCCATTTTATTTATTACATTTTGTTCTTTTTGTGACCACCCTGTAGATATATCTTTTTTATGAATATATATACATATCAATGCCAAAGAAAATATTATACCTTGTCTCTGTATTTTATATTTTTTCTTAAATTCGTAATTATATAAAGAAAAAGCATCATCTAATATCTTTTCTTTATATAATATACTGTAAACTCCCCATATAAACCACGATATATCATCGTCTGTACTATAGAATTTAGTTTCAAATTTTAACTTTTTTCTCAAGATATAATCTATTACTAAACGCAGATTATTTGATATATCTATCAATTTATCTATGTTTTCGTAAGATAAATCATCTGTACTTTTAATAGTTTTAATTATAACTGCTATTATTTGTAGAGCAGTATTATAATTTTCGTGATTGTGTGGCGGTAAAACTCCTTCGAAACGTATTATACCATTTTGCGATAATTTCATATCATTTTCATTTAAAATACGCGCTACTTTATTTTTTAATATTGCAATAGACATATTGCCGCATTTTGCAACAGGATGTTTATTATATATGTCACATAAAATGCACATTTTTGTTATTAGAGAGTAAATATTCTTAATTAATACTTTATCTGTATTTATCAATATTAGTAAATTTTCATATATATCTATTAATTTACTGATATCAGTTATGTATATAAATGTTCCTATATATGAACATACGTCTATATATATTAATTCTAACGCGTCAAAAGAACCATCTACATAAAGAATATTAGTACTTAATAATATACTATTTTGAATATCTCCGTTACATATTGATGAAAATAATTCATCTTTTGTCATATCATTTACATTATTAAAGGATTAAATATAATCTAATATTTACGAGAATATTTTACTTTTGTGTGTGATTATAAAATTATGAAATATATTAATTATTTTATAGCATTTTATAATAGTTACTTCTGAAACATTGCACGCTTTTGCAAAGGTTTTTTTAGAGTACCCAAGACCCTTAACAGTGGTATAATAGTATAATATTCCTGCTGCAGAAGATGTAGGAGAATTATCATTCATTATTTCATTTTCTTCAATTAATTTTACTAATTCTTTACATTTATTAATATCATTAATAGACATATTCAAATTATTACCATATTGTGAAATAAAATCTATTGGATCAGGAGATGATACATTAATTTGTAAAAGTGTTTGAAATCGCGTGTTACCCTTATTTAGGGTCACATGTGATATGTTGAACATTAATGCAATGTCTTTTGAACTTTTTGGAATTTTATTGAGCAGACACGCATGATATATACAAGATGCTATAAGTCCATCTTTATTATCTCCTCGCGATATTTTTTTTTCAGACGCTTTTTTATATAAAACTTTTGCATCGTCTATTACTTTTTGAGGTATTCCATTATTTATTGTGTTTGCTGTCATTTTATCAAAAACATTCCATAAAGTTCTTTCATCATAAGGCATACTATTCCACATTTGAAATTTGCGAATTATCCGCATATCTATGCTATCTTTATATCCACTACCTATCATAGAACCAATTGACGATTTAGGAAGAAGATTATTAGTAGGCATTCCGCATCTAGAAGGGTCTCCATCGCGATTGTCTTCGTTTCCGTAATATCTCCATTCTGCTGTATTTTCTATAATTTTTGATACTATTGAACTACATTTTTTGCATATATGCATATTGTCTTCAATAATAAAATCAGAACACCCGCAATTACACTTTATTTCATCTTCATTATTAATATCTATACCTTCGTTAATTTTTAATTGTTTGTCTTCTTCATTTTTTATCTCATTAAATAACTTCCACATATCATCGTCCATTAATAATAGTCTGGTGATAGTAGTAATATATAAGGATTATCAATTTTTATATAATTTTATATAAAAAATTTTATTTATTATAAAAATTGACATTAGATTATTACAGACCATTTATCTACATAATGAAGTGTACCGTATGTTTACTGATTATCATATCATTTACTTATACTGAATGTTATCTATTTAGTATGGTAAATTCTCCTAAAAATAAGATAGTTAAAAATAAAAAAGGCATTGAATATTGTAAATATTCTAACAACAATGAAAAATATTTATATGCTAATTATTTGGTATCCCTTAGAAAATTTAGAAATGCGCAAAAATCACTTAATTATAATATATTTACTAATATTGCAAGCAATAATATTAGCGATTCTAGCAATGAAAAAAGTAAAAACAATGAGTTGTTTTTAAATGTAAATAATAAAACTTTATTAAATAATAATGAAAAAATAGCTAAAACATTGGTATTGGCAAATATTAAAATTGATGTTTCTAATGTTAAATATATTCAAATTTCTACAAAGAACGATACTATATTAATAGAATTAGATAAAAATAATCAAAAACCCGATAAAAGTTTCGTTAATTACGATTTGGGTAAAATAGATGCATTAATTAGTGCAATTTCTATTCTAATGAATTTTCTAAATATTAATTAGATGCGCGTACGGATATCACGTAGTTCACTGCGCAAATCTCTAACTTCTTGACGAAGAACATTTAGTTCATTACGGACATCATTGTTAATATTACGAGTCTCATTTTGCATATAAGGTTTCCCATCTTCCTTATTATGTCTAGATTGACGTTTACGGGAGTTTACTTTAGTAAAGTATTCATCGCGTTTAGTTTTGAATTCTTTTAGATCATCTGGGTTAACATCGTATTTTGTTACAAGTTCATCTTCATTTCCATTTTCGTTCTCTACAAGTCGGCAAATATATTGATAAATTCTAGTTTGAATACTACGTGAAGTTCTCTTCAGTTCAGTTGCAATATCTTCATAAGATGATTTTTCTTGTCGCATAGAAAGAAGTTTATCTTCCTCTCCTTCCTCCCATCCAAATCCAGCCCTTGATGTTAGCTCGTTTTTTCTCAGTTCGTCAAAGTGAGATTTCTTGTTATATCTTCGTGACATTATAATATAGTAGTTGTTTTGTTGTTGCGCCCTTAGCTATCTATATATAGCATCTTCTTTTTATATGATTTTTTTTTTGTAAGATTTATTATAAAAATTTTTAAATAAAACAATCATACTAATATGATATAATAGTTCAAGAAGCATATAGCTTTTCGGTACAATATTTTCGTATAATAATACCATAAAAGAATGAATAATACAACTTGCAAACTGCGCCAATTGCATTTGTGTTATATATTTTTTCAAAGGATTTTTATAACCCATTGAAGTAATTAAATAATGACTGTACATAATGAAATGAATAATACTATTTATAAAACAACCAAATGATGCAGTTCCATTTGCGTCTCCGTTATATAATAAATAACCCCATACTACTCCTATTGTACTATGATGATATACATGCAAAAAAGATAACTGTTCCTTATCTTTACATTTTAAAATAATGAAATATGTATCAAAATAATCTAGATATTTGGACAAGTAATGAATATATGTATAATACTCTATATTTTTAGAGTACTCTTTATTAATACTAAAAATATTAGGAAACGATAAGAATTCTCTTAAACCATAAATCATATATAAATTTATTATGATTTGAAATAAATTATATACATATAATATTTTATTTATTTGATAAGGAGTTTTTCTGTATTTCATATGCGTTCTTAACATATTTATTAATGAAAAATATTTACCTACACCACAAAATAGAAAAGTAGGAGATGTAGTAAATTTTATAAGAGAATCCATTTATTAATTAATATATTAATATATTAATATATTAATATATTTATCTATTTATATAATTAAAATACCATATAAAATGTTTAATAAATATATACCCCATATTATAGTATTATTTTTACTTATAATAATATCACTTATAACATATATAATATTAGGTGCAGATATTACTAATTTATTTAATACTAATGTTAGAAAAAATAGTAACCTATCTAATACGAATAATGATAAAATTTGTTTAAGTCTAAATGAATATAATAAATTAATAACTGCAAACAAAACAATTGCTGAAAAAAATAATGAAGTTTATAATATCGTTGAAATAAGAGATCGTAAGGTTGTATCAGACCAATTATATCCTCCTTTAAACAGAACAGATAATAAAACACATGAGGAATTAGTTAAAAATATTAATACTAGAGGAATGTATATACAAACTAATGATATAAATGATAAATATCGTCTTGTTGCATATGTTACAAATAATTCAGAAGAACGCGATGCCGGAAATAATAATTGGAAACTATTTGCAAGACAAAAAGATAGAAATATATCAGATTTTTATATGAAACCAACTGATAATAATAATGATATGAAGGTACCTATAACAGATGATATTGTTATAGGAGAAAGATTACGTGATATTTATAATATTCCAAAACAATTAACATTAAATTCTCCCTTATTTAATAAAAATCCTTATAATATCGTTGAAATTCCTAAAGCAGATTTAAGTAATTCTGGAGATTATATTTAATTTTTTATTTTTTAGAATAATCTTTAGAGTAAATATAGTCTTGTATTTTTTTAACTGATAATAAATAGTTCTTAAATTTTATGTATAAATGTTCTTTATATTTTATATAAATTGTTTTAGGATTATTTAATAATTTATAAAAATATCTTTTAGATTTATTTCTTATATTTCCTCCAGAAACAACACATCTCTCTTTAATATGTTGAATATTTTTTAACATATCAGGAGAAGGTTCAGAAATACCAGGGATAGGAGGTTTTCCTAATTTTTGCATTTCACTATTTAATTGATACCCTAATAGCGCACAATTAATATCTTTAGGGTCCGTTAATGTTTTTATAGTTGGTAGAGAAATTGTACCACTTAAAGGTATTGGCATAGTAGGTATATCTTCAATTGGTTGATGTATTAATTGTGGTGATATTGGATTATCATTTTGCGGATTTATTTGAGGTGACACGGGGGTTAGTTGTTTATGATAATTATTAGAAATGGTTCTATCATCTTTATTTATATAATTTTCAGTTAAAAGTAGTTGATTTTTAATTCTTTCATTCGCTGCAGATACACGCTGATCAATTATTCGAGTATCAACAGGGGTATTTTTTAGAGTAGAGCGCGAAATATGATGTTCTTGTTGTGGTAATAGCATAGGATTATAATTTGTAATTGCTCTATGGTTCATTATCATATTGCTTAATAACATATTTTTTTTTTGTTTTTTAAATTCTTTTGTAGGATGTGCAGGTCTGTATATAGGATTTATTTTAATAGGTTCTCCATACTCTATTGTTCTAGTTTCATGTCTATTATATTTGGATGGAATATCGTTATCTGGAGTATCTACCGTATTATCTAAAATTACATGATTTTTTTTAGATTGCAAATTAGGTCTTTGTGTATATGTTTTGTATTTTGTATTTTGTGATACAGGCATTTGTCTATAAGGATTTCCTTGTATTGATGTTACGTTTTGTAATGAATGCAATTTATCTAATGGAATTCCTTGCGTTGATGCAACGTTTTGTGACATAGGTATTTGTCTATAAGTATTTCCTTGCGTTGATGCGACGTTTTGTAATGGATGCAATTGATCTAATGGAATTCCTTGTGTTGATGTGATATTTTGTAATGGATGCAATTGATCTAATGAAATTCCTTGCGTTGATGTGATATTTTGTAATGGATGCAATTGATCTAATGGAATTCCTTGTGTTGATGTGATATTTTGTATGTTTTTTTGTGATAATTTTCTTTGTAATGAAAAATTTTCTGTAACAGGAACATATCTTCTCGATGAATATTGTTCTTGAATATCTTTTGAAGAATTATGTTTATCAATATATGTACTTAAGTATTCTGGATTATCTGTAATATCTTCTTTGATTATTGAATGAATAAATTCTTTAACATGTTTATTCTCTTTTTCTGAATTTTTGTTAACATATTTAATTAAAATAAATTCTTCATTACTTTCTCTATTACGAAATATTTTATAACCATTTATATTTTGTATTTCATCAAAATTTTTAAGGAATTCGTCAATATCTATAACTATATAATCTTCTTCATCACTTTTTTCGTAATGATTTCTGTTACTCATAGTTAATTCTATTATAAAATTATATTATATTATTTAATTTTTTTTACTATTTTTACTTGTTTAATATCTTTAGAATAAATGTATTCTTTTAATTTTTCTACAGATAATAGATAATTATTAAATTTTATATACAAATGTTCTTTATATTTTAAATAAATTGTTTTAGGATCGACTAATAATTTATAAAAATATTTTTTAGCTTTATCTTTTATTTTTTCTCCTCCACCAACAGACTGAAGTTGAGGTTCTGGAGAATTTGCTCTAGTATTAGCTCTACTATTAACTCTAGTACTATATCCTATATCTTCACTTGGTGTATAAAAATATCCTAAATCTTCATCGTTATATGAATTTATCGGTTGTTTAAAATGTCTCTGTGTAGGTTGTCTAGACTGTATCGGTATTGGTTGTTTTTGTATTTGTTGCATATTTTGCATTGGTCGTCCTTGCATTTGTTGCATTTGTTGTACTGTCATTTGCATTCCAGGATGTATTTGTTGACCTGACATTGGTTGTCCATATATAGGAGACCCCTTATGTATTTGTTCTCTATGTTCATGAGGTCCTTGGTGCATTTGTTGTCCATGCATATTTTGCATATATGCTACTTGATGTTCTGGTTGTAATGCTTTCATATATACTCTATTCGATACTCTTCTAGATACTGGTAGCATAGATCTTTTAGATACCCTATCAAAATTTTCATAACCCATATATACACCATCTCCTATATTTTTATGAATTTTCCAAAAATAATCTAGGGTAGGATTTAATTCTGTAGAGGTTAAGTTTGTTACTGGAGACAATCCTGTTTGTTCTAAAAATTTATTAAAATATTTTTTCCCATTTTTTAATTTAGAATGAATTTTTCTAGAAGACATACCATTTTTTACATTAATATGTAATGGATTGCTATTCTCAAAAAACTCATATTTAATTAACTGTACTTCTTCACCCGTTAGTTTATTAAGATAAATTTCAGTATTTGTTTCCCTATCATGTCTTACAAATGAATAAGCATCCTTAAAATCTGATATATCTATAATAATGGTTGGATTATTTTCAGTTTTTCTTTTACTACTCATTTTATTATTCTAATATAAATGATATAAATTAAAAAAATGATTCATTATATATATAAATATATATAATGGAGTTATCAAATACATATAAGGATGATAAATCTTCTCATTCAAACAATTCTAATGATTCTTCTCTGTATATCGATAGGCTTCCTTTTAATATAAGAGGTAGAGCAGAATGGTGGGAACTACAAAGAAAAGAAATTACAATATGTGAAAAAATAGCAGAAGGTAGCAATGGAATAATTAATAAGGCAAAATGGAGAGGTGAAATATGTGTAGTAAAATATTTAAAACATAATGATAATGACACAGAATATTATGATTTAATAAATGAGATTTCTGTAATATCACATTTAAGACACCCTAGATTAGTATTATTTATGGGCGCGTGTACATTAAACGAACCACTAATGTTATTATACGAATATATGCCTAACGGTTCTTTAGACACTTACTATAATAAAATGTCACAAAAATACTGTAAAATATGGAAACCTTCTGAAAAATATATGTGCAGATGGATTAAAGAACTCACTAATGCTATATATTTTCTACATAATTGCTATTATCCTATAATGCATCGTGATATTAAACCTTCAAATATATTGTTAGATGAGGATTTGCATATTAAACTAACTGACTTTGGATTATCACGTACTATTAAAAAAAAACACGATGCATATAAAATGAGCGGTTGTACAGGAACATTAAGATATATGGCGCCAGAAATACTTTTTAATAATGGAGAAGACTATAATCTTAAAATAGATATTTATTCCTTAGGTTTTAATTTCTGGTATATAAATACTGGTAGAATACCTTTAGAAGAAATAGATAGAAATCCTAACGTAATTCTACTAATAAAAGAAGGTTTACGTCCAAATATTAAGGATATTAATAATATAGATTTACAAAATTTAGTTAACAGAATGTGGGATGCAATTCCAGTATTAAGACCGGATATTAACGAGGTCCTTGATAAAGTAAACATAATTATTGAAAATTTAGCAAGTAAAAAAGAAAAAAAGTGTGTTATAATCTAATATATGTTACATCAAATAAATGTATAGATACTAATACATTAAATCGTAACAAATTGCTACAAGAGGGTCGCCATCATACTTATTATTAATTTTTTTAAGAATATTACTATTATAATAGTCAATTTGTATAATATTAAAAGAATTTAATATATTACTTTTTTCTATAATACTCATATTATCTATATAGTAATATATAAAATGTTTTAAAGTATTATTCTCTTCTTGTTGTGTTTTTTTATATTCTTTTGAAATTTTATCACATAGATTTTTTAATTCTGGAATAGTTTCCATATTAATGTTTCTAAAAAGCATTTGTCCAATAATATATATAATTTATATATCAATTTTTATTTTATTTTTTTTTTATATTTTTTTTTTCTTCAATTAATGAAATATATTTTTTATTTTTATTTAGATGCTCTATATATTTTTTTCTCCACAAAATAAAACTTCTGCTCCATAATAAATATATATTTATCATTATTAATATATATTATATATATTATATATATTATATATATATATTATTTTATATATATTTATGACTTTACCAATATAAGGGAAAATATCCCTATTAAATATGCAACAAGAATTTGGAGGAAAATGAATAATAAAATTATCAGATTTTATGAAATAATTCGTGTGTTAGTTCATATACTATATTTAAGTTGTAATGAAGGATATATGCTTAACACAATGTGTATAGGTAACTGGCGGGTATTATTTATATATGACAATACAACTTAATAATAAAATGAGTACATAATTTTATTTTTCTTAAAGTTTCAAAAGTTTTTATAATTTTCTAATTTTTTTTTAATTATGTACTCATTTTAGAAAATTATAATCCATCAGTATTATACTATAAGAAGTAGAAATATTAATCAATTACATTTTTCTTAGAGTTTTCACAATTTCCATAATTATGTAAATGTTTATAACATGACATAATATTATCGTATATATTATTATAATAATTATATTTAATATTATTCTCTTTACACCATTCTTGAACAATAGGTTTAATTTTATAATAATGTACATGTGATATTCTTGGAAATAAATGATGTTCTATTTGGTAATTTAGACCCCCGTGAAAATATCCAAGTATTCTTCCACCTACTGTTGAAGAAGTTTCTATTTGCGAAATTACCCAATCTATCTTAGAGTTTCCATTATTATCTTTTAATTTATCTATCTTTTTGACTCCTTCAAAATTATGAGAAATTATGAAGTTTATACCCAGATACAATCCTCCTATTGTTAATGTAGTTAATATGTTTAAAATAGTATATATATTTGGATAAATATATATAGGAATTGCATAAAATCGTATAATAAATATAATGCGTAATATAATTCCAATATATGCTTCATATCTTGCAGAATAAGATATTTTCACGTTCATATGTTTCATATAAATTAAATCTAAAAGTTCCTTAAAATGCCAATTAAAAGGAAGTAAAGATAATAAAGGCCATACATATATTTGCTGTAATTTATATATATTATACCATTTAACAGATTTATGAAGTCTAACTACATCTGTTGTTATATCAGGATCTTTATCATATATATTTGTATAAGCGTGATGGAGTAATACATGATGATGTTTCCATAATAATGAACTACCTCCTATCCAGTCTTGTGTAAAACCCCATAAAATATTAACATAACTCTTAGAAGATACAGCACCGTGATTTGCATCGTGTTGAATGCATAGTCCTACAAGCGCCATTAAGTATCCCATTAATACAGATTTATATATAGAAAATCCGTAATATATATTGTGATATTCGAGGTAAAAATTTACAGACATTATAATAAAAGATTTAATATACCATTCGTATGTTGCATAAGGATTTGGTATTGCAATATTAACTCGTTTCTTAAGTTCTATAAATTTATCGCTATTTACTAAGTATTCACAATCATTTTCTGTACTTTTTCTCAATTTATATTTATCTAAAATGTTTGTACGCATTTTAATATGATTATTATGTATCATAAAATAATGTATTGTAGCATTTTTACCTCCAAAAATATTCAAAATATAACTTCCTCCTGGATGAACTTTAGCAAACTCTTTTAAATTATATACATTATCTCCTAATATAACTTCTGTATCGTCAATAAACATATAATTTAATAATAAAGATTAATTATTATTTATATAAGTAATATAAATTATAATACTTAGACTTATTACATTTTTTACATTTGCATATAGATAATTGCGCATCTATTCCTGTATCTGGAAGACTATTCATACACCAAAATAATATAAATAAGATTATAATAATTGATAAAAAAACACATATAATACATCCTGTATTTAGTAAAAAAATATAAATAATTTTTCTATATATTAATATATATATATATAAACATTTATATAAACATTTATATATTATAATATATATAGCGTGTGATGTATAGAGAACTCCCTATGTTTTATTATTTTGCAAATATTGAAGTACTATCTCAATTGGCATCTATTAAAATTAAAAATAATTTGGATGTTGATTAATAAAAATTGATAGCGATTTTTCTAAGTTTAGTTGTGCCCACGCGTATTTCTACATACGCTATATCTTGCTATATCCTCCAAGCGAATTATTTCTGAAAAACTCTAACAAAAACTTTAAAAACCCTAACAAAAAGATTTATTATGTCCGATGCTAAAAAAACTCCATACTATGATATTGACAATGAAGAGTATTATACAGATGATGAAAGCGAATCTAATATTAGTATAAATTTTAAAAATAATATTATAAGCAATATTAATGATAATTGCAACATTATTAAAATTCCTATCGGCGATTTAGTTCGTAAAACAAAAAATTGGATATATAACAGGGAAATTAATGAAGAAAAAGTTAATGAACTATTTGAACATATTTGTAGTCAAAAATATAAACATGGATATTCTTGTGATTGGATAATTATATTAGTTTATGATAAATTTGCAGATAATGGTAATTATAATAATATTGTAATTGATGGACAGCATAGAAGAGAAGCTCTAAGACGTGCTTTAGAAAATGAAAAAATTAATGAAAATATTAGCATCCATTGTATTATGTATGAAATCAATTATTGTGAAACTAAAAATATAGAAAAAACTATTAACTTATTTAATTCAGTAAATAATAATCGTCCATTGACTAAAATTGATTATCCAGATACTCGTTCAATAATTCTTGTTAATAAAATTAAATTAGATAAAGAAATTGTACCTGACACTTCTGTTATTAAGAAAAATGGTAAAGAAAATGGAAGAGGTGCTAATCAACCATTTATTACTGAAAAAGAATTGTATAATATTATATACAATAATAGCAAATTTTGGATTCATCTTACTGACGAAGAATTCATAAATAATCTTAAAAATATATCTAAAAAAATTAGTTGGGTTCTCTATGAAAATATTTACACATGTTCTGAAACAAATAGAAAAAGATATGATAAAGCACTTAAATATAAGTTTTGGCTCAATTTAAAAGATTCTGAAAAATATAATCCTGATAAATGGATTAAGTTCATCGCAACACCAGATCTGTTTTCATAAATTATTTAATTTATATAATATATTTAAGATGATATCTATATAATATATATATAGTATATTTATTCAATATAATATATATAGTATATTTATTTTTTTATATTTAATAAAAAATGATTTATAATATATATATACTATTAATAAATGAATTATAATTTTGAAAATATAAATGCAGACCCTTTAGAATTTATTAAAAAAAATAAGAAAAAAGATATCATTAATGTTCTTATTGTCGCTGATCAAGCATTTTTTAATAGTGGCAACACTATTTTAAATGATGATATTTATGATATTATAAAAGATTATATTCGTAAAAAATATCCTAAAGATCCTTACTTAAAACGCGTAGGTGCAGATATAGATAATAAGGTAACCCTCCCATATTATATGGGTTCGCAAAATAAAATAAAAGATAGCGATGAAGAAATTAGCAAATATAAGAAAAAATATAAAGGACCCTATGTTATTAGTGATAAATTAGACGGTGTTAGTTGTCTAATTGTATATAATAAAATTAGCGAAAAAAAATATGATATTAAATTATATACACGAGGAAATGGTACAGAAGGACAAGATATAAGTCATTTATTAGAATATATAAATGGATTCCCTGATTTTAAAGGAGATTATTTAGCAGTAAGAGGAGAATTAATTATTTCAAAAGATAATTGGAAAAAACTAAAAATAGAAGGAGAAAATGGTACAAATCCTCGCAATACAGTATCAGGTGCTATAAATTCAAAAAATCTTAATAAAAATATATTAAAATCAATTGATTTCGTTTCTTATACATTAATTGATTATATAGATAATAGTAAGATATATAGATATGATAAAGAAGATAATATTAATAATGAGTTAGATATTCTAAAAAAGTTAGGGTTTTTAATAGTTAATAATACAGTAATGGATGATATAAATCTTACAATATTATCTGATAATCTTCAAATGTCTAGAAATAACAAATATATTATTGATGGTATTGTAATAAGCGATATTGGTAAAAAATACGAAATTGAAAAAGGAAAAAATCCTACACACGCATTTGCTTTTAAATCTATTCATACACTCGAGCAAGTAGAAGTAATTGTACGTGAAGTTGAATGGAATATATCAAAAGATAAATATATGAAACCTATTGTTAAGTTTGATGAAATAATATTAGATGATGTTAAAATTAAACAGGCAACAGGATTTAACGCAGGATATATTGAAAAAAATGTTATTGGACCTGGTTCGCGAATTATTATAATTCGTTCTGGAAATGTTATACCTCATATTAATGAAGTATTATCTAAATCTGCATCAGGAAAACCTAGTATGCCAGGAATAGTTAATGTTAATTATAAATGGACTGATACACATGTTGATATTATTATGATTGATAATGGTGATAAAAATAGCGATTATGATATTAAGAACATCATATATTTTATGAAAACTATAGGTGTGGAAAATATGGGTCCCGGAAATATTACTAAAATTTATGATGCTGGTTATGATACTATTAATAAAATAATTAATATTAAGAAAGATGAACTATTGAGTATAGAAGGTTTTAAAACTAAAAGTTCCGATAATATTCTAGAAGCTTTAAAAAAAATTAAAGAAGTAGATTGTAATGTTTTGATGGATGCATCCAATATTATGGGAAGAGGATTCGGGTTAAAAAAAATTAAAAGCATTACTGATATATATCCTGAAATTATAGATAATACTGTAAAAAGTCGCAGTAAAGCTCTTAAATTAAAAGTAGAAGACTTAACAAAAATCAATGGAATAGCAAATATAAGTGCTGAATTATTCATAGAAAATCTTCCACATTATTACAAATTCTATGATAACTTAGGAATAAAATGTAAAAACGATAAAGACATACAAGATACTCATAAGATCAGTAAGATTAACATTAATCTTAAGGATAAAACATTTATATTTTCTGGATTTAGAAATAAAGATTATGAGAAAATAATTGAAGAAAATGGAGGCAAGGTAACTACTAGTATATCTAAGAATACAAATTACCTAGTAGTTAAAGATAAAGACGAGAATACTGCAAAAATAATTAAGGCAAGGGAATTAGGAGTAATCATATTAGATATTGAAGGTTTTAAAGAATTGTTATAATATATTAGTGATACTTAGATAGTATTATGACAGCATATACATATAATAAGTTTCCATATGGTATACATGAATTATCTGCTTCTTTATTATTAAAGAATAATATTGATGATACTTTATACAATGATATAGTAAATTTAATTGATGATTATACTGTTTTTCTAGAAGAACATATTAAATATTGTAATAAATTTTATATTAATTCTAGTAAAAATAGTTATAATAAAATTATAATTGAATGCATGGTTAATTCTGAACATTTGGATATATTAAGTAGTACTATGGAATCTATTATGGGCATGAAAAATAGATTAAATAATATTGAAAAACTATTAGACGAAAAAAATAATAATTATATTAGAGATATTCTACGAAGACGCTACATAAAATATAAAGATCAAATAAATATGTATGTTTAAATATTCAAGGATATAAATTATGTAAAACCTAAAATATAAATGCAATTATTTTTTTATATATAGTCCTTTAAAATCTTAAAGGCAATTTCCATAACATATTATTTATTATGCACTCCTCATAAATTTTAATATAAATTAAAAAATAATTATGTATATAGTGTATACTATATTATATATATAACATTAGTTTCTCAAAAGAGCAAGAGACAAACTAGAAGAAACATAAATACGCGCTAGCGTTTCCTTTATTTTTCTTTTGTTTTCCAAAAGATTCATCTTGAAATCTAAAAGTTCGCATTCATAAATCCAGTTACGTATATATGTCTTATTTTTAGACAAGACATAAAACATACATAAATCGTATATCATATTACAACTTTTTTCAAGTAATTCTTTTTCTCCAAAAATTTCCGCTTTATTTTGCAAATAATTTACATATTTCATTTGTATCAATGCATTATCAATTAAATTTAGAAAATCTTCTATTCTGTTCAATTCTTCTTCGTTTTCCTTGATATTAGAAGATATGAACTCTAGCATTATATTTTTGCTGTTTTTGTGAAACTCTGCAATTTCTCGATTAAATTTAAATTCCTTAAAATAGGATTCAAATCTTGATCCAAATCTCATTGTGTCTATTTCTTCTGAATAATCTGATCTTCCACAAGAGAAACAAATTACTTCATTATTTTCTTCCAAATCAAAATCAATCCCACACATCCAACTCCAATTTGCTTCTTTGGGAATTGATTGGTCATTATTGAAATCCTTCCAATCTTTATTAACAATCCTACGATTTTTATAAGCATATCGGGAATCTTTTTTGCGAGAATTAATATTTGCCATTTTATTCTTTTTAACATCATTGTACTTATTAAACTTTTTCAACTTTCTAATCTTGTTGGTGGGCACGTCATACATATCAAAATTGCGGTTCATATTTAATAATTTACCGGCGTTGATAGCGTTATTTAGTCTTTTCTAAGTTGTCTGCGTTTATTAGCGAATGGTATGTATGTTTATATACACACTTATCAATTTTTATCTGATTATATATATATTAGAACATATTTACATTCTTGAAGATTTAAAATTGCACAAAGTCTTTATTCATCATAGTATAATTGAACTATTTCAACCATTTTATGGGTTGTATTATTTGTCCAGTACTGTACATAATCATGTAATGCAAGTAACCTATTATCCCATTCTTTTTGTTTAGCTTTATTTATACAGCAAATTCCTTTTTTATTGACATGCCAACATGATGATATGTTTTTATTATTTTGTTTATAATCATCCGGATTGAATCGAATGAATACTATTGGCCTATGTCCTACATCTTGAGATAGTTCCATTATACGTTTATTTTCACATGAACAATCATAATCAATATGTTGATTTTCATCTATTTCTATTATTATAATTTGATATCCTAAATCTATTAATATATCTGGACGTCTTCTTGAACACCCTCCTTGTATGGTTTTATCTGTTACTATGTCTAATTCTGGAAATTTTTCCTTGATATATTGCGATACTGCTGTTTCTTTAGTTTTATAGTTTCTTGATATTGGTTTATCTGGAAACATATGCATATAACAAAACACGCAATATCCTTCATATTTATTACTATTACGAGTATTACACCATTCTGATTTGCATTTAGGATTTTTGATATCTTCCATACCTTCTAGTTTGCAGTCGCCACAATGCTGAGCAACCTTGTCACCAGGTTTCGCAAAGTTTGGTATTTTCTTTTTACAAACTATGCATTTAGGATGTTTGATATCTTCCATACCTTCTAGTTTGCAGTCGCCACAATGCTGAGCAACCTTGTCACCAGGTTTCGCAAAGTTTGGTATTTTCTTTTTACAAACTATGCATTTAGGATGTTTGACATCTTCCATACCTTCTAGTTTGCAGTCGCCACAATGCTGAGCAACCTTGTCACCAGGTTTCGCAAAGTTTGGTATTTTCTTTTTACAAACTATGCATTTACGATTTTTGATATCTTCCATACCTTCTAGTTTGCAGTCGCCACAATGCTGAGCAACCTTGTCACCAGGTTTCGCAAAGACCGGTATTTTCTTTTTACAAACTATGCATTTACGATTTTTGATATCTTCCATACCTTCTAGTTTGCAGTCGCCACAATGCTGAGCAACCTTGTCACCAGGTTTCGCAAAGGCAGGTTGTTTCTTTTTACAAACTATGCATTTAGGATTTTTGATATCTTCCATACCTTCTAGTTTGCAGTCGCCACAATGCTGAGCAACCTTGTCACCAGGTTTCGCAAATACCGGTATTTTCTTTTTACAAACTATGCATTTACGACTTTTGACATCTTCCATACCTTCTAGTTTGCAGTCGCCACAATGCTGAGCAACCTTGTCACCGGGTTTCGCAAAGTTCGGTTGTTTCTTTTTACAAACTATGCATTTACGACTTTTGACATCTTCCATACCTTCTAGTTTGCAGTCGCCACAATGCTGAGCAACCTTGTCACCTGGTTTCGCAAAGACCGGTCTTTTCTTTTTACAAACTATGCATTTACTTGGCATTATATTTGTATATACAATAAAAATTTTTATATGCAATCATTTTTTGTTTTTTGTGCAATTTTAAATCTTCAAGGGTGTAAACGACTCTATAATATTACAATGTGAAATTAAAAAGAATGAAGAAATTGTGTCAAAAAAAACAACATATAAGGGACTTTTTATTGATGTATGGAAAACTATGTCCGTTAAGAGAGTAATACAAACTACAAAGTTTAAATTTTCATTAAAAGATGAAAATGAGAATGATATGTTAATCTTGTATCAAGAAGATGCAAATAATATTTTTAAGGAATTAATGAATATGATAAATATTAATAAATATAGTTATAGAAATATCAATAA